>LIDZ01012892.1_pt10 | contig 24528 bp, 25 predicted proteins | sample 644651 | NCBI WGS metagenome assembly LIDZ01 (sample SAMN03856242, study PRJNA289617) | food metagenome | isolation source: wine grapes on drying loft during traditional withering process | host: Vitis vinifera cv. Corvina | place: Italy: Gargagnago di S. Ambrogio di Valpolicella | collected 2014-01 | reverse complement strand
GCATCGGCCAGTGCCCGACGCAGAGGGTCGGTCAGAGGCAGCTTGGCCAGCACATCGGGCTTGAATGTCGTCAAGCGTTCGCCCAGCTCCACCAGAGCGTGAAGCTCTCGTTTGACCTGGGTTTTGCTTTTCTCTCCGTCGAAGGAGTCGTCGTAAGAATCAACCATGGGGGCCGTCCGCAAATAAACGCCGCCATGATAACCAGTCAGGGCCCGGTTGTCCGGCCCGGCTGCTGAAATCAGAATTTGATGGAGAACGTCATGAGTGCATCAGAAAGCGTCGGCCCGCAGGCTTTGCCGGCATTGCAACAGCAGGTCGAGCAGATCGTCGCTGAAGCCAAACGTCAGGGCGCGACCGCGTGCGAAGTCGCCGTGTCGCTGGAGCAGGGCCTGTCCACCACGGTTCGCCAGCGCGAAGTCGAGACAGTCGAATTCAACCGCGATCAAGGTTTCGGCATCACCTTGTACGTAGGCCACCGCAAGGGTTCAGCCAGCACTTCCGCGAGCGGCCCCGACGCCATTCGCGAGACCGTTGCCGCCGCGCTGGCCATCGCCAAGCACACGTCGGAAGACGAGGCCTCGGGGCTCGCCGACGCTGCGTTGATGGCCAAAGACCAGCCGAATTTCGACCTTTATCACCCGTGGGACATCACCCCCGAGCAGGCCATCGAACGCGCGCTGGTCTGTGAAGCGGCCGCCTTCGACGCCGACAGCCGGATCAAGAACGCCGACGGCACCACGCTGAACGTGCATCAGGGCTGCCGCGTTTATGGCAACAGCCACGGTTTCATCGGCGGCTACGCGTCGACCCGCCACAGCCTGAGCTGCGTGATGATCGCCGAAGGCGAAGGGCAGATGCAGCGCGACTACTGGTATGACGTCAATCGCCGTGGCGAGCTGTTGATGGACGCCCGGCTGATCGGCCAGAAAGCCGCCGAGCGTGCCGCAAGCCGGCTGGGCGCGCGGCCGGTGCCGACCTGCGAAGTGCCTGTGCTGTTCTCCGCCGAGCTGGCGGGCGGTCTGTTCGGCAGTTTGCTGGGCGCGATCTCTGGCGGCAACCTGTACCGCAAGTCTTCATTCCTCGAAGGCGCGATCGGTCAGCGCCTGTTCCCCGAGTGGATGACCATCGACGAGCGTCCGCATCTGGTTGGCGCCATGGGCAGTTCCGCGTTCGACGGCGACGGCCTGGCGACATACGCCAAGCCGTTCGTCGAAAATGGCGATCTGGTTTCCTACATCCTCAGCACCTATTCGGGCCGCAAACTGGGCCTGCCGAGCACCGCGAACGCGGGTGGCGTGCATAACCTGTTCGTCAGCCACGGCACTGAAGACCAGGCGGCGCTGATCCGCCGCATGGGGCGCGGGCTGCTGGTCACCGAGTTGATGGGCAGCGGCCTGAACATGGTCACCGGCGATTATTCCCGTGGTGCTGCGGGTTTCTGGGTCGAGAATGGCGAGATCCAGTTCCCGGTTCAGGAAGTGACCATCGCCGGCAACATGCGCGACATGTTCAAGCAAATCGTTGCCGTGGGCAGTGATCTGGAGCTGCGCAGCAACATCCGCACCGGTTCTGTGCTGATCGAGAAGATGATGGTGGCGGGTAGCTGATTCCGCTCTGCGTTAGCGCGTCACCCCCAAGGCCTGCCCCGATTTCGGTGCGGGCCTTTTTTATGGGCGCTTTCAGACACTGCAGCAGACTCAATACATCGCCGGGGTTGTGTTGATTCTTAAACTCATTTAATAATGAATCTCATTCGTTAAGTGGGCCTCGGTCATGGGCACTGTTCTGCACGAGTCGCCGTACCTGGAACACTGGCGCGCATTGAGTCTGCGGATTCGCTGCGCGCTGGATCCGGACGAGCCGCGGCTCATCGAACACTACCTTGCGGAAGGCCGCTATCTGGCGCGCTTCACCGCCACGCCCAAATCCCTCATCTGTGAAAGCACCTTTCGCCTGCTGGTCGACACCGCCAGCGACACCGCGCTGCCCTGGCATTGGCGTTGTCTGTGCCTGGACCAGGCATGGCGTCCGCTGCGTGACATGCAGGCGCTCGCCAAATCCGCTGCGCAACAGCAACGGGTTCAGGCCTTCGCTCAGCGTCTGGCGACCTGCGCACTGCTGCCGTCGATTCCTCTGACCGACCCCGCGCCATCGAATCCGCAAAACGCCCTGCCGACGGCTTTTGATCGCCGGCGCCACTCGTGAGGACCTGCGCCATGGAGCAATGGAAACGTACCATCCTGAGCGGTAACAGTTGCTTTAACCGAGGCGACTTGATCGATGCGCGCGAGCTGTACCTGCAAGCCCTCGCGCTGGCGCAGGTGCTCTTCGACCGTTGGAGCGTCGCCGATGAGGCCATTGCGGCGTTCGTGATTTCTCATCACAACCTGGCGGATCTGCACCTGAGTCTGGGTCAGCCCGAGGAGAGCGCCGAATACCTCTGCGCCGTGCATCAGCGGCTGCTGAATGTGATTCAGGACCCGCAAATGACGCCCGCCCTGCGACAGGCAGCGCTGCGGCACAGTAATAAAACCTACAGCGAACTCTTGGGTTTCGTCGGCCAATACGGCGAGTACCCACGCACCCAACGCCTGCTCAACAGCCGCGGCGAACATTCCCGCTCGGCGCTTCAGCACCACGCCGCTCGCGCCGGCACCCTCTCGTATGGAGTCCACTGACATGCCCTTTACCTTGCCTGCCTTGCCCTACGCCTACGATGCGCTCGAACCCCACATCGACGCGCAGACCATGGAAATTCACTACAGCAAGCACCACCAGACCTACATCAACAACCTCAACGCAGCCGTCGAGGGCACCGAATACGCGGAGTGGCCGATCGAGAAGCTGGTTGCCAGCGTGGCCGAGCTTCCGGAAAAACTGCGCCCGGCGGTGATCAATCAGGGCGGCGGGCATGCCAACCATTCGCTATTCTGGGAGGTGATGAGCCCCCAGGGCGGCGGCGTGCCAGGCGGTGCGCTGGCGAAGGCGCTTGACGAGCAAGTGGGCGGATTCGACGCGTTCAAGGACGCTTTCACCAAAGCAGCGTTGACGCGCTTCGGCAGCGGCTGGGCCTGGCTGAGCGTCACGCCGGACAAAAAACTCATCGTGGAAAGCAGCGGCAATCAGGACAGCCCGCTCATGAACGGCAACACGCCGATCCTCGGGCTGGACGTCTGGGAGCACGCTTATTACCTGCGCTACCAGAACCGTCGTCCGGAATACATCGCTGCGTTCTACAACGTCGTCAACTGGGATGAAGTTGCCCGGCGCTACGCAGCGGCGCTCGGCTGATCCCTACCAGACCCCGATAAGGCGATTTATGCGTTCGGACATACTGGCTCTCGGCAGCGTGCGGTTATTGCGGCTGGCATTGGGCTCGATTCTGGTCCTCGTGGGCACCGCTCTGCTGGTGGCCCAGGGACTCTCATGGGTTGCACTTGAGCCGAGAATGTTGCGAGCGCTGGAAGGCGGCGCCATCTGCGCGTTGGGCACTGCCCTGGGCGCCGTGCCGGTGCTGGTGATCCGCGGCATGCCGGTGGCAGTGTCCGACGGCCTGCTGGGTTTCGGCGCCGGCATCATGCTGGCGGCGACAGCGTTTTCGTTGATTGTGCCGGGCCTGGGCGCGGCCCATGATCTGGGCTTTACCCCGTGGGGCGCGGGAGCGTTGATCAGCTTCGGGATACTGCTCGGCGCGGCCGGTTTGTTTCTGGTCGACACGCTGGTTTCCAGAGGGTCACCGTTATCGGAGGTGGCCGGGAAACCGACGATCCCCTCGAACATCTGGCTGTTTGTCATCGCCATCATTGCCCACAACATTCCCGAAGGGATGGCGGTGGGCGTGTCGGCGGGTGGTGGTCTGGCCCACGCCGACAGCCTGGCAATGGGTATTGCCATTCAGGACGTGCCGGAAGGGCTGGTCATCGCGCTGGTGCTGGCGTCTGCCGGCATGTCGCGGCTCAAGGCGTTTTTGATCGGCGCGGCGTCTGGGTTGGTCGAGCCGGTGTTCGCCGTGCTCTGCGCCTGGCTGGTGGAGGTGGCTGCGTTACTGTTGCCGGTAGGACTGGCGTTGGCGGCGGGGGCGATGCTGTTGGTGGTGACCCACGAAGTCATCCCCGAATCCCGCCGCAACGGTCACGACAAAATCGCCAGCTTCGGATTGCTGGTCGGATTCTGCTTGATGATGGTGATGGACACGGCGCTGGCCTGAGGGGGCGGGCGGCTACAGCCTGCCTCCGCCCAGCTTCGACAGCGTGACGGCATCCGGCTTGCCGTCGAAAAACGCCTCAAGCACCTGCTGGAAAACCGGCGTATCCGGCGCCACCGCTGCGAACAGCGTCATGCTTGATCGCAGCTTCATGTCATCCGGCGAGCCCATGATCTGCATGGCGCTGCGGTTTTTCCATTCAAGCAACGCCTCGCAGCACCGCGCCAACCGTTCGCCCAATACCGGATGCTGCAAATAGGCAATCGCCTCGTCACGCCCACTGATCGCGTACCGCCGAGCCATGTCGCTGTGGCCCAGACCGGCCAGTTGCGGGAACACGAACCACATCCAGTGCGACTGCTTGCGCCCGGACTTCAGTTCCGCCAGTGCGCGTTCGTGCATCGACGCTTGCGCTTCGACAAATCGTTGCAGGTCAAATGGATCGTTCATTACTGACGCCTCGCCCTGATCGCGGCACCTCGCCGCGCTTGCGATTGAGACTACAGCAGCGAGTGATGTTTCCAGCACTTTCAGGCGCCTGCTCCTCAACCGCGTAAAAACCCTTATAATCCTGCGCCTATTCCCTCTGATGCGAGATCCGCCGTGAGCTTACCGCCGTGCCCAAAATGCAGTTCCGAGTACACCTACGAAGATGGCAGCCAGCTCGTGTGCCCGGAATGCGCCCACGAGTGGTCGGCTGACGGCGCCAGCGCCGAAGCGGGCGATGACACCAAGGTGATCAAGGACGCTGTGGGCAACACCCTGCAGGACGGCGACACCGTCACAGTCATCAAAGACCTGAAGGTCAAAGGCTCGTCGCTGGTAGTCAAGGTCGGCACCAAAGTCAAAAACATCCGCCTGGTGGACGGCGATCACGACATCGACTGCAAAATCGACGGCATCGGCGCGATGAAGCTGAAATCGGAGTTTGTGAAGAAGGGTTGATGATCGCTTGGCCTGATAGTGTGGGAGTGAATGGGATGAACTCAGTATCTCGATGACGCTGCTGGACCTGTGGGAGTGAGCTTGCTCGCGAAGACTGCCTTCCGGCCGCTGAAGACGATGCGGATGCACCCACCGCTTCGTGAGCAAGCTCACTCCCACAATGGATTGTGTGCGGCATGGTTTTTCCGCACGCTAACCCAGATGCCCGCCTCAACTCGGCAAATTAATCCCGAACGTATTCACTCCATCCTCGCTGCGCACGAACACGGTGCCGCCGTGCATCAGGGCGATGGCTTTGACGATCGCCAGGCCAAGCCCGTGGTTGGCGCCGCTGTTGCTGCGCGAGGCATCGACGCGATAGAAGCGCTCGAACAGTTTGGGCAGATGTTCCCCGGCGATCGGCGCGCCGGGATTGGTCACGCCGATGCTGACGTGATCGCCTTCATCACGAATGTCCACCTGAATCAACTGCCCCGGCGAGGTGTGCTGCACCGCGTTGTGCAGCAGGTTGATCAGCGCCCGGCGCAAGTGCGCGGTTTCGATGGGCGCGTTGGCATCCCCGCGCACCTCAACCTGCACCTGCGCGTCTTCCAGAATGAAATCCAGATAGTCCAAGGTCTTTGCCACCTCCACGGCGAGCGAGGCCTGGGTCAGTTGAGTGGCTTTGCTGCCTTGATCGGCGCTGGCCAGAAACAGCATGTCATTGATGATCGAGCGCAGCCGTTCGAGCTCTTCGAGGTTGGATTGCAGCACCTCGAAGTAATGCTCGGCCGAGCGCCCGCGGGTCAGCGCCACCTGGGTCTGACCGATGAGGTTGGTCAGGGGAGAGCGCAGTTCATGGGCAACGTCGGCGTTGAATGACTCCAGCCGTGAATAGGCCTGCTCGACCCTATCCAGCGTCGAGTTGAACGAGGTCACGAACTGATCCAGTTCAGGCGGCAGATGCGACAATTTCAGGCGCCCGCTCAGTCGTGGCGGCGTCAGTTTGCGCGCCTCCAGAGACAACTCCGTCAGCGGCTTCAAGCCGATGCGCGCCACCCAGTAACCCAGAGCAGACGCGAGCAGGATGCCGACGGCGGCCAGACTGATCAGCGCGATGAGCAGGGAATGTTGGGTCTGCCAGAAGGTTTCGGTGTCCACCGCTGTCAGAAAACGCAGCGGCGGACGTTGATCTTTCGCCGGGAACTGACTGACCAGCACTTTGAACGGGTAATCATGGCCCCTCAGGTTCAAGTCGCGCATGCCCAGCGGGCCTTTGGCGAAAGCGCGGATCTCGGTGTCCGGGTTGCCGAATTCATAGGTCGGGTTGTCGCTGACCACCCAAAAGCGCAGGCGTTTGTCTTCCTCACTGAGCAGCCTGAGCTTGGCGTTGATCTTTGCCCAGTGCTCGGGCGTTCCATAACGCTGGACGGCCGATTCGAGCACGCTGTAACGGGCGTCGACTTCGGCTTCCGGCAACAGCCCGAGGCCCTTGTCCACTTGCAGGTAAAGCGCCCAGCCGATCAACAGAAACACCAGCAGTGCCACGAGGGCGAACATGCCGCTCAGGCGCAGGGCGATGGAATTAGTCGACACGACGGCTCTCCAGCACGTAACCCATGCCGCGAATGGTGTGCAGCAGTTTTTGCTCGAACGGCCCGTCGAGCTTGGCACGCAGGCGTTTGATCGCGACTTCGACGACGTTGGCATCGCTGTCGAAATTCACGTCCCAGACCATCTCGGCAATCGACGTCTTCGACAGGATTTCCCCCTGACGCCGAGCCAGTACGCTCAGCAGCGAAAACTCCTTCGCCGTGAGATCCAGACGTGCGCCGGCCCGCGTGGCCTTGCGGCTGATCAGGTCGATCCACAAATCAGCGACGCTGATCTGCACCGGCTCGTGGCCGCCACTGCGCCGGGTCAAAGCCTGCAGGCGAGCCACCAACTCCAGAAACGAAAACGGCTTGCCCAAATAGTCGTCAGCCCCTTCGCGCAGGCCGCGAATGCGATCGTCGACGTTCTCGCGGGCGGTGAGCATTATCACCGGCGTCTGCTTGCGCGCACGCAGGGCTCGCAGCACGCCATAGCCATCCAGGCCGGGCAGCATGACGTCGAGAATGATCACCGCGTAGTCGCTTTCCAGCGCCATGTGCAGGCCTTCGATGCCTTCGCGCGCGACGTCGGTGGTGTAACCCTGCTCGGTCAGGCCCCGGTGCAGGTAATCGGCGGTTTTCTCTTCGTCTTCGATAATCAGGACACGCATCGGTCCACGCTCACTTTTTCACTGCTTGCTTATTAGGTACTTGGCTTCAACGGCTTACTTTTCAGTGGCCAGTTCCGCAACCGCCGGCTTACCGGATGCTGTCGCGCCCGGCGCTGTCGAAGCAGGCGTCTGACGCGGGCGGTGGAACAGTCGCTCCAGTTGCAGGTAGATCACGGGCGTGGTGAACAGCGTCAGCGCCTGGCTCACCAGCAACCCTCCGACAACGGCAATGCCCAAGGGCTGACGCAGCTCCGCACCGACACCATAACCGAGCATCAACGGCAGCGCGCCGAGCAATGCCGCCAGCGTGGTCATGATGATGGGCCGAAAGCGCGTCAGACAGGCTTCATAAATGGCGTCACGCGGGGACATGCCTCGATTGCGCTGGGCGTCCAGCGCGAAGTCCACCAGCAGGATGCCGTTCTTCTTGACGATGCCGATCAGCAGCACGATCCCGATCAGGCCCATGATCGAAAAGTCCTGACCCATCAGCCACAGCAGCAACAGCGCACCGATACCGGCGGAGGGCAGGGTGGAAATGATCGTCAGCGGATGGACGAAGCTTTCATACAGCACGCCCAGAATGATGTACACCGCCACCAGCGCCGCGAGAATCAGCCACGGCTGGTTGGCCAGCGAACTCTGGAACGCCTGGGCCGCGCCCTGGAAGTTGCCGATGATCGAGGCGGGCATGCCGATCTCGTTCTTCGCCTGATCGAGCAGCACCACTGCATCACCCAAGGCAACGCCCGCCGACAGGTTGAACGACAGGTTCGCGGCCGGGAACATGCCGTCATGGCTGATCGACAACGGTCCCATCTTCGGCGCGCCGACCTTGGCAAGCGCCGACAGCGGCACCATTTCATTGGTCAGCGGCGAGCGCAGGTAGAAGTAATTGAGGCTTTCGGCCTTGCCGCGCTGCTGCGGCTCCAGCTCCAGGATGACTTTGTACTGGTTGATGTCGGTCTGGTATTCGTTGATCTGGCGCTGACCAAAGGCGTCGTACAGCGCCTGATCGACGTCCGCCGTGGTGAGGCCGAAACGCGCGGCGGCGCTGCGGTCGATGTCGAGGTGCGTGACGCTGCCGCCCAGTTGCAGGTCGTTGGAGAGGTCGCGGAAGGCCGGCAGGGTCTTCAGTTTATCGGTCAGCTTTTGCGTCCAGACATTCAGCAGCGCGCCGTCGTTGCCCTTGAGCACGTATTGGTACTGCGCGCGGCTCGGCCCGGAACTCAGGTTGATGTCCTGCCCCGCGCGCAGGTACAGGACGATGCCGGGGATCTGCGCCAGTTTCGGCCGGATCCGGTCGATGAACTGGCTGGCGGAAACGTCACGGTCTGCACGGTCCTTGAGGGCGATCCACACCCGGCCGTTGGCGATCGTCTGGTTACTGCCGCTGACACCGACCGAATGGGAAAACGCCTTGACCGCCGGATCCGCGGCGATGATTTTCGCCAGCTGTTTGTGTTTCTCGATCATGTCCGGGAAGGAAATATCCGCCGCCGCTTCACTGGTGCCCAGCACCATACCGGTGTCCTGAACCGGGAAAAATCCCTTGGGGATCAGCACATAGCCGACCACCGCAAGCGCCAACGTCAGGCCGAAAATACCCAGCATCAATCGCTGGTGCGCAAGGGCAAAGCGCACGCCGCGGGCATACCGCGCGAGCAGTCGCTCGCCGAAGCCGGGCTTGGCGTGGGGATCGTGTTTCGGTGCGCGCATGAACAGTGCCGCGAGGGTAGGCGCCAGGGTCAGCGAGACCACCACCGAAATCAGAATGGTCGATGTCGCGGTCAGCGCGAACTCCTTGAACAGCCTGCCGACCACGCCGCCCATGAACAGCAGCGGAATGAATGCCGCGACCAGCGAAAAGCTGATCGACACCACGGTGAAGCCGATTTCGCTGGACCCTTTGATCGCCGCGTCGCGCTTGCTTTCGCCGGCTTCCAGGTGTCGGTGGATGTTCTCCACCACGACAATCGCATCGTCGACGACAAACCCCACCGCCACCACGATGGCCACCAGCGTCAGGTTGTTCAGGCTGAAGCCGAGCACGTACATCAGCGCGAAACTGGCAACGAGGGACACGCCCAGCACGGCGGTCACGATCAGCGTCGCAGAGAGCTGGCGCAGGAACAGCGCCATGACCGCGATCACCAGCGCGATGGCAATCAGCAGCGTCATCTCCACTTCATGCAACGATGCACGAATGGTTTTGGTGCGGTCGCTGAGCACCGAGACGTCCACCGACGCCGGGAGCATTTCCTGCAATTTGGGCAACTGGCCGAGCACCCGGTCGACCGTCTCGACGATGTTCGCGCCGGGCTGGCGGAACACCACGATGTTCACGCCCTGCTGATCCCCGGACCAGGCCCGCACGTAGGCGTTTTCCGAACCGTTGATGACCCGCGCCACGTCACGTAAATGAACCGGTGCGCCATCTTTGTAGGAAACGATCAGTTGTTCGTAGTCCTTCGCCTGAAACAGTTGGTCGTTGGAGGCGAGGGTGGAAATGCTGTCTTTGCCGTACAGCGCGCCCTTGGCCAGGTTCAGGCTGGTCTGCTGCAGGGATTCCCGCAGATCGGCGAGGGTCAGCCCGATGGATGCAAGTTTTTCAGGCGCCGCCTGCACGCGAATTGCCGGACGTTGCTGACCGGTGATGTTGACCTGTCCGACGCCATCGATCTGACTCAACTGGCGCGCCAGCAGGGATTCGGTGACGTCGCTGAGTTCGGTGGCGGGCATCAGGTTCGAGCTGACGCTGAGGATCAGCACCGGGCTGTCCGCCGGGTTGACCTTGCGCCAGGTCGGCAGGGTCGGCAGGTCTGCGGGCAAACGGCCGGCCGCCGTGTTGATGGCCGCCTGCACTTCCTGCGCGGCGGTGTCGATGCTTTTGTTGAGGGTGAACTGCAGCGTCAGGTTGGTGGAGCCCAGCGCGCTGCTCGACGTCATCTGGGTCATGCCGGGAATGGCGCTGAACTGCACTTCGAGCGGCGTCGCCACCGACGATGCCATGGTTTCCGGGCTGGCGCCGGGCAACTGCGCAGCCACTTGAATCGTCGGAAACTCGGCCTCCGGCAGCGGCGCCACCGGCAGGCGAGGGAAGGCGATGCAGCCCAGCAGCACCAGCGCGAAGGTCAGCAGAACCGTGGCGATCGGGTGGTTGACGCACCACGCGGAGATGGACCCGCGGCTGTTCATTTCGCCGCCCCGGTGGAGTCGGCCAGGGTGTCCACAGGATCACCCTTGACCACCTCGATGTGCGAACCGTTTTTCAGACGCGACTGACCGTCGCTGACCAGCACGTCATTGGCCTCCACCCCGCTGATCAGCATCAGGTCGCTGTCCTGATACAGCACCTTGACCGGCACCACCTCGGCCGTGTCGCCCTTGATCCGATAAACATAATGCTGGTCGATGCCGCGCTGCACCACCTGTGGCGGAACCTTCAAGGCATTGCGATCGATGGCGGTCTGAATGCGCACGGTCACCAACTGCCCTGGCCACAGCTTCTCGTCCGCATTGTCGAATATCGCCTTGGCGCGGATGGTGCCCGTGCTGGCCGCCACCTGATTGTCGATCAACAGCAACTTGCCCTGACCCAGCAGCGTGCCAGTCGCGCCTTCGCCGAGGTAGGCATTGACCGGTGCGGGCGTGTTGGAGGCAATCAGATCATGCAGCGTGGGCAGCATCTGCTGCGGCAGGGAAAACTCCACCGACACCGGGTCGATCTGCGTCACCGAGAAGAGCCCGGTCGCATCGCTGACGCGCAGGAAGTTGCCTTCATCGACGTTGCGGATGCCGACCCGGCCTGTCACTGGCGAGCGTATTTGCGTGTAGGACAGCTGCACTTGCGAGGCATTGATCGACGCCTGATTGCCCAGCGCCGTGGCCTTGAGTTGGTCGACCAGCGCTTGCTGCTGATCGTACTGCTGTTTCGAGATGCTGTTGTCGACGGTCAGCAGCTTGTAGCGCTTGAGGTCGACATTGGCCACGTTCAGCTGCGCCTGGCTCTGGGTCAACAGCGCTTTGGCCTGATCGAGTGCGGCGCGGATCGAGCGATCATCGATGGTCGCCAGCAGATCACCCGCCTTGACCTGCTGCCCTTCCTTCACCAGCACCCTGGTCAGAATCCCGTCCACCTGAGGACGAATCACCACGCTTTGCAGCGACAGCACCGAGCCGATGCCGGTGACGTAACGCGGCACGTCTTCCTGCATGACGTTGATCACGCGCACCGGCACGGCAACCGGGGCGCTGACATTCTTTGCCGCGGGCCGTGTCATTGCCCAGACGCCTATCACCACGAGCACGACCAACAGGGTCGCGAGCATCACAACGTTGTTCTTCTTCTGCATACAGGGACAGGGCCAACCAGTGAATGAGGGGCGGGTAACCGAGAGCGTTCTTTATAACCCTTTGACCCGGTCAGCAAAATGACTGCTGCCTGTCAATATTGTCAGGTGAATAAGGGCAGACGATGAACGTGGGTAAAGAAACAGCGCCGCAGGGCGATACCCAAGTAGAAGGCACGAGTTTCGATGAACGAGTTCTACTGTGACGGGGAAAATTCCTACATAAACTTCGTGAGTTCTGAATGCTGGTTCACCAGGGGCTGGACTGATTTCGCTCAGCAGGTCCCTACTCCGGAGTAGTGCGATGAAAAGCCAAAAGGCTGTTTCGCTGTTTTTCTCGATCGCGGTCATCGGTGCGTGTGCCATGACGGCGCCTGCCGCCTGGGCTGCCCAAGGCGCGCTAATGTTTCACGGTAGCGTGGTCAATGCGACGTGCGACGCGCAGGTTTATAGCGCTCCGTCTTCAACCGGCTCCTTTAATACCTTGCCAGCCGACACTCATCTCACCTTGAGCGCAAGCCGTGGTGATGACGCGTGCGCTCAGCGAGTCGGGCCCGTACAGGTGACTTACAACGCGCTGTCCGCAGCCGGGTCTGAGGCTCACGCGGGCATCATCACGCTGACTTATCCATAAGCGCTTTCGCGCTCACCCGAAGCTATCTGCTGACGAACCCGGCTCAATCGAGCCGGGTTTTTTGTGGGTGAACGCTTTAAAGGGGCTCGTCTGCGGCCAGGCCTTTCGGGGCACCGTGCAAACGTTCGCCTCAGGTTTTCTGAGGACGTAATGCCGCAAGCCGCGGCCTGCCTGGGGTCTGACACAGAAGCGTCACCTCCTACTGAAAGGTCCCACACGCGCAACTGTGTTTTCAATCCAAAAGAGGTAGATCGCCTGACAGCCGACCTTGAAGACGCTGCTTATAGTTCGTGTCGTCCTTTTGGGCACACACGAATCGACACAAGGAACGTCGTTATATGAAAAAGCTTTCTCTTACCCTGGCTATCGTGGCCGCAATGGGGCTTGGCATTTCCGGGACCGCGAATGCTGCGAACAACGGCAAACTTGTTTTCACCGGTACCCTGACCAATATCACGTGTGACATCGGCGCCGGAACGGGCGCCACCCCTGGCAACAACCCCGGCGAGATCAACGTAGACCTGGGCAACGTCTCGTTTTCCGACATCGGTCTCTTCGCCGACAACAAACTTGAAACCGCATCGCCCATCCAGCTGTTGGTCAATTGCACCGGCGGCGCCTCTCAATACAACACTGTGAACATGCGCTTCGTTGCTCGCCAGGGCAGCGGTCTGGATAACCTCGATCAGAAACTGCTGCGGGCCACCGGCGCGGCGGACGGTGTGGGCATCGGTCTGCTCAATGCATCCAATCAGTTGATGGACCTGAGCGGCAACGAAACCATCGACACGCCACTGGTCAAGGACGGTGCCGATGGCGCGACCGCCGAGATCAACTTCGGCGCGGTGTACGTCCTCAACGGCGCGGCCACCAACCCGGGTAATGCCGACGGCTTCCTGCCGTTCGTGATGGATTACCAGTGATGTAGCGGGCGAGCGGGCGTTGCTCGCTCGCCTTCCTGGCGTGTCCACCCCACAGCCCAAGACGGTCTCACCATGTTTCCTGATTTCATTCGCGGCTCGGCCCTATGGCTGGGCCTGCTCCTGGCTGCCCCGGCGCAGGCGGGTATCGTGCTCAACACCACGCGTGTCATCTACCAGGCTACGGACAAGGAAGTCAGTTTCGTTGTGAACAACAGCGGGACGGCTGACATCCTCGCCCAGTCATGGCTCGAAGCGCAGAACGACACCGAGAATCTGCCTTTTGTCGTCACTCCGCCGCTGGCGCGAATGGCGGGCAGTGCCCGGCAAATGATTCGGGTGATCTACGCCGGCGAAGGTTTGCCTCAGGATCGCGAGTCGGTGTTCTGGCTCAACGTCCAGGAGATCCCGCAATCGGCGAAGGATAATCAGCTGCAGATCGCGATTCGTCAGCGCATCAAACTCTTCTACCGGCCCGCCGGTTTGAGTGACGATCCGCTCGACGCTGCCAAAAACCTCAAATGGCGCATGCATGACGGCCAGCTGGAAGTCAGCAATCCGACGTCGTATCACGTTTCGATGATTCAGATCGACGCCCGCCAGCAGGGCAAGACGCTGTTCAAGGCGGACAGCAGGATGCTGGCGCCAAAGCAGACCGTTCAATTGCCGCTCACTCAATCGGCCAGTGGTCACGCGGTGGACCTGCGGTTCATCAGCATCAACGATTTCGGCGCGCAGGAGCCGTACACCGCAAAGGTGTCCGGTGGCCAGACGACTCAAGCCATCAAGGCCGCCAACGTCATCACCCGGGCCGAGTAGCCACTCAGTCGCGGGCCGGATTTTACCCAGGTCTTTCTTCGGTCGCAGTCATGCGGCTCCAGCGCCTTGCGCCTGCCAAACATGATTTGCCAGCGCGTCGGAATCGAGAACACGAGTGAAACCAGCCAATGGAACCCCGAGATCACACCCAGGGAGATGCACGGATCGCAGCATGCTCGTCCCGCATCGACCGCAGACATCTGGCACACCTGCCTGTCCGGATCAGCCCCCTGGCGAGGATTATTCTTGCCTCGGCAGGCATGGCACTGGCCTCATCCGCGACTGCAATGACTGATCAAAGCAGCGCCGCGACCGATGTGAAATTCAACACCTCGTTTATCCAGGGCACCGATCAGCCTGCTGATCTCGCGACCTTTTTGCACGGTAACAGCGTGGTCCCCGGAACCTATCGGGTGGATGTCTACGTCAATCGTGTGCTGAGCGGGCGGCGTGACATCAGCTTCATCGCCAACCCTGCAAAAGGCACCGTCGAGGCCTGCCTCACCCTGGACATGCTCCGCCAGTTCGGCATGAACCCGGAGGCTGTGCACGCCGGCGATGCCTCGTCGACGGAATGTTTCGATCTCCCGGCGCGGGTCGAATTCGCCCGCGTCGACTACCAGCCGGCGAGCCTGCGTCTGAACATCAGCATTCCCCAGGCCATAATGTTACGCAGCGCTCGCGGCTACGTGCCGCCGGAGTTATGGGACGAGGGCGAGACGGTCGGTTTCGTCAATTACAACTTCAGCGGCGCGCGCCGTACCCGCAGTGGCCAGAGTCGCTCTCACGCCCAGGATCAGTATTACCTGAGCCTGCGCAACGGCGTGAACCTCGGTGCCTGGCGACTGCGCAACGAGTCCTCGCTGACCTATGGCAATGATCAGCCGTACCGCTTTCGCAGCAACCGGACGTTCGTGCAGCGCGACCTCACGGCAATGAAAGGCCAGCTGACCCTGGGCGAAACCTTTACCGATTCGCAAGTCTTCGACAGCGTTCGATTCCTCGGCGCCATGGTGATGTCCGACGAAGGCATGCTGCCCGACAGCGAGCGAATTTTCGCGCCGGTCATTCGTGGCATCGCCGACACCAACGCGTTGGTGGAAGTGCGTCAGGACGGTTTCATGCTGTACAGCGGCAACGTCTCGCCGGGCCCGTTCGAAATCACCGACATCTATCCCAGCGGGTCGAACGGCGATCTGGAAGTGACGGTGGTCGAAGCCGACGGCAGCAAGCGCGTGTTCGTCCAGGCCTACGCATCGCTGCCCATCATGGTGCCCAAAGGCGCGTTGCGTTACAGCCTCGCCGCCGGCCAATACGACAGCAACACCGAGGACGGTCTCTCTCCCGGCTTCACCTCCGGCACCGTGGTATACGGCCTGACCGAGCGGGTAACGGCAGCGGGCGGCGTGCAAATCGCCGAGGATTACCAGGCCGGCAACATCGGGGCGGGTGTTAACACCGGGCTCGGCGCGGTGTCGCTGGACGTGACCCAGTCTCTCAGCCGCCAGCGTGAGCAACGCTACAGCGGGCAGAGCCTGCGGGTGCGCTACGCCAACACGCTGGACCTGACCCAAACCACCCTCGCCGTGGCCGGCTATCGCTATTCAACGAATCAATACCTGACGTTCGACGACCATGTGGATGCGTTGCAGGCGCGTGACGGATCCGCCAGCGCGCGGGCCAAGGATCGCCTCGAAATCAGCCTGACCCAATCGCTGCCGGCGCAGGGCGCGTCGCTAAGCTTTACCGGATCCGAACAACGTTACTGGGACCGGGGCAGCAAGACGCGCCAGTTTTTTCTGTCGTGGAACTCGGCGTGGCGCAGCCTCAGTTACAGCCTGTCGGTCGAGCGTAACCAGACCTTCGAGCGCAGCGGAGACAATCGATCGGACAACCGTGTCGCGCTGACATTGAGCCTGCCGCTGGGGAGCGAATCCGGTTCGTCGCGGGTGTTCGGGAATGCCGTTCGCGACAGCTCTGGCGCGTCCAGCGTGCAGTCGGGCCTCAACGGGCAACTCTTCGACGACCGCAACAGCTTCTACTCGGTACAGGCGGGTCACGACAGTGAGTCGGGGTCGTCAGGGTTCGGCAAGCTCAGCACCACCACGGCCTACGGGCGTTTTGATGCGGGCTACGGACAGGGCAGGGATTATCAGGCGTTGAGCCTGGGCGCTTCGGGTTCGGTGGTTGCTCACGGCGGCGGGGTGAATTTGGGCCAGCCCCTGGGCGAGACCTTCGCGCTGGTGCAGGTAAAAGACGTCAGCGGTGCGCGGCTGAGCAATTTCAGCAACGTCGAAACCGCCGATAACGGCTATGCCATCCTGCCTTACGCCCAGCCCTATCGAACCAATTGGGTCAACCTCGATACTCGCCAGTTGGGCGCCGATGTCGAGCTGGAAAATGCCGTGGACCAAGTCGTGCCCCGACGCGGCGCGGCACCCCTGATCAGCTTTCGCACGGCAATCGGCCGGCGTGTGCAATTCGAACTGGTGCGGGCCGATGGCAGCCGCTTGCCCATGGGCGCAGCGGTTGAAGACGAGCAGGGCAAGGCGCTGGCAACCGTCGACCCCAGCGGGCGTGCGCTGGTGCTGAGCGAGCGGGACAGCGGCGAACTCATTGTCAAATGGACCGATCAGCAGTGCCGTGCATCGTTCGTGCTGCCGCCCAAGGAAGCCCATCGCAGCTACGATCGCCTGAAGGTGCAATGCCTATGAAACGCGCCTGTCTGTCAGGGTTATTTCTGGCCGTGATCAGCGGCATGGCCCAAGGCGCGGTCTCGCTGTCAGGTACCCGGTTGATCTTCGACGGTCGCGACAACGAGGCGACGATCGAGGTCAGCAACCGCAGTGATGCCGAGGCCTTGATTCAGGCCTGGCTCGATGCGCCCCGCGGCGACGATCAGCCAGGCGATGGGCGTGCGGCCGACCTGCCGTTCGCGTTGACCCCGCATCTGGTGCGCCTGCCAGCCAAGGGCAAGCAGACCCTGCGCCTGCTGTATGAAGGCATCGGCATGCCCCAGGACCGGGAATCGATGCTGCACCTGTTCGTGCTGGAAATCCCTCGGCGCAGCCCGGCTGTTCAGCAGTTGAGCATTGCCATCCGCCAGCGCATCAACGTGTTCTATCGGCCAGCGGGGCTGACCGGCGACCCGGCGGATGCGGCGCAAACGCTCCTCTGGCAACGCGCGCCATCGGCGAGCGACAGGCTTTCGGTGCGCAACCCGACGCCGTATCACGTTTCGCTGCTGGACTTGCGCCTCAATGGAATCGAGGTCGCAGACCACCGGTTGCTGGCGCCTTTTTCTGACGCATCGCTGCCCCTCCCTGTCCTCGGCACAAAAGTCCCGGTGCCCTTCATCCTGAGTTTCAAGGCCATGACTGATTACGGGGGACAGCGCGATTACTGTGCGCCGCTTCAGGGAGGGCAGCCGTTCACGGTGCCGCTGCGCACGCCGGATTCACACTCACCCATAGGGAAATGCTGACATGAAAAGAACCATCATCCGAGGGTGGTTGACGTTGCTGACGACGCCGCTGCTGATGCTGTTGATGCCCGGCTGCGCACTGGCGCTGACCTGCAAGACCCAGGGCGCCGGCGAGACGGTGGTGCGCGCGGACCTCGGCAGCACCGTCGCCATCCCGGCGAATCTGCCCGATGGCAGCGCGGTCTGGCGTTCGGAGCGACTGAACCTTGCCGTCGAATGTGCGAGGGACGAACCGGGTGGTCCCGAGGATGTATTGATTTATCTGAACCCTGACAACCTGCAGATAGGACAAGGCATTCGCGCCGGGCTCACGTTGAGCGGCGTCGACTTCGTGCAAACCAGCGGGCGTATTCCCACGCGTCAGCAAGCCCCGGCCTGCACGGAGGCACGCTCGGCCTGCCCGAGCGTCGCGTTCAACCTGGCGTTTTCGGTGTTCATCCAGAAGTACGGTCCGACCCCGCCCTCCGGCGTCGCCAGTGATCTGCACGACTATCGATTGTTCCAGCTCGACGCTGGCAGCGGGCAGAGTCCGGGGGGAGACCGCACGCTCAGCTACGTCATCAACAACCTTGAAGGGCTGCGCTTCGTCGCCTGCGATGCTGAGTTGCGAGTCATGCCCGAGACCGTGGATTTCGGCGACGTGGCCATCCGCAACGTGCGGGTGGGAGAAGTCGCCACCTTTCAGCGCTTCGCCCTGGCGACCAGCCGCACCTGCGAATCGCCGTTCAGCCTCAATGCGCGCATCACGCCTGTGTCTGGAACACTCAAGGGCGACGTGCTGGTGCCCATCAACAACGACAGCATCGGCGTTCGCATCACCCATGCCCGGGACAGCTCGCCCGTGCCGTTCCTCGAACCCTTCCACCTGACCGATCTGCTGGAGGGCAATTACTCGGAGACCGCTGACTTCAACGCCGAGCTGCTCTGGCAAACCAGTAAGCCGACCGCAGGCCCGTTTTCGGCGGAAGTGATGGTGGATCTGTTCTACAAATAGGCGCGCGCAGCCGGTCTGTTGGCAGAAGCGATCCGCTGGCGATTCAGGTATGCTGCGCGGCCCTCGGGCGCCGCCCGTATTCTCGAACGTCTGCCATTCCGGAGCTTTCATGACCACCCCCGAACACACGCCCGCTCCTGATGCTCGTGATTCGCACGCTTCGGTCGACGCCAACGCTGCGGCGGCGGACACAAAACCTGCGATCCCGGCCTTCAGCTTCCCGTTCAAACCGGGCGAGCTGCTGCAGGCCAAGAAGGACCAGCAGCACTACAAAGGCTCGGGCAAATCGAACCACGACAAGCGTCCGGGCGTCGCGCCATCAGGCACCCGTCGGTCGATGGGCAAGCGCTGATCACACCTTCGCTGGCGCGCACGGCAGGGTCATCCGACCCCCGCCGTGGTCATGCTTCTTTACGAAAACTGTCCTGATACTGAGCCTTACTTCTTCGGCAACGTGGTGACGTTATCCCATTCGGTGATCACCGCTTTCTTGTTCTTGCGGTCGTAGAGGCACAGCTCGGTGCCCGTCTTGTTCTTCATGAACGCCTGTTTGTACTGGCCTTTGATCAACAGTGCGTTGAAGCCGACGCTGTCATCGAAGGCCGCATCGGCGCCGGCAGGTTTGGCATTCTTCAGGGAGCTGGCGCTGACACAACTGTCGACCAGGGTTTTGTTGAAGCCGGCCCAGGCGTCCGGGCTGGAGGCATTGGCCTGGCCGGCGGCGCAGGCGGTGAGAACGAGTAACAGCGCGGCGTGCATCTTCATGGGTAGGGCTCTCCATGGCATGAGGGGGGAACGCGTCTCGGCGCAGATTCAGCGCGGTTCGAGTTCGTTGCGCTGAATATATTGCATACCGGCGCGCTCATACAGTCGGCGTGCGCCCAGGTTGCTTTCCATCACCTTGAGATCGACGTGGCCTTCGCCCCGCTGGCGGAAGGCCGAGAACGCCTGATTCAGCAACGCCAGACCCAGGCCTTGACGGTGCGCGCGCGGGTGAACCACCAGATTGCGGATGAACGCGCTGGTCCAGCATTGCGCCACGGCCACCACGCCTTGAGCATCCTCCACAACGAAACACAGCGCCTGGTCAAACTCGGGATCAGTCTCGAAGGCGTCCAGCCAGGTGGCATAGTCGGGCACCCGGCCGCCGCCGTATTCGCGTCCCAGCATCAGCAATTGATGAAACGCCGGGGCGTTGTGCGCACTGAGCTCAACGGGGCGCACACCAGCGGGCCAGACCGCATCGTCAGGGGCCGGGGCAAGGTGGCGGCGCATCAGCCAGTAATGCGCAGCGGAGGCATCGCCTGTGGCCGGTCTCAGATTCCCTGAGCTTCGACCGTGCGGGCGGCTTCGATCAAGCATCGTGTCAGCTCGGGCGAGGAGAACTTGGTCAGAACAGCGTTGGCGCCGGCAGCATTGGCCTTCTCGGCGTTCATCGCGCTGTCCAGTGAAGTGTGCAGCAGGACGTACAGCTCCTGGAAGTCCGGGGTCTCCCGAAGCGTGCGGGTGAGCGCGTAGCCGTCCATCTCCGACATCTCGATGTCGGACACCAGGACGTTGATCTGCTTCGCCGTGCCTTGCAGTTCAAGTAACTGATCAATGGCTTCCCGCGCGCTGCGGGCGGTGTGGCATTCGATGCCCAGGTTGCGCAGGGTGATCACCGATTGTTGCAGCGCCACCTGACTGTCATCGACCACCAGAATGCGCGCCTTGGCCAGCACGGCAGCGTCTTCGGTACTCAGCTCGGCACGTTCGGCGACGATCCGCGCCGGCGCGATGCCGTGAATGACCTTCTCGATGTCCAGCACCTGAACCAGCGTCCCGTCCACCTGCGTCACGCCGGTGATGAACGACTTGTTGCCGGAGCCGAAGGGTGGGGGGCGAATGTCAGTGGTCAGGCAGTGAACGATCTTGCTGACGGCCTGTACATGCAACCCCTGCTTGGAGCGGCTGACATCGGTGACGATCAGGCAGCCGCCATCCGGGTCCACCAACGGACGCTCGCCAATCGCGCGACTCAGGTCAATCACCGACAGCGGGTTGCCGCGCAGGGTCGCGACGCCTTTGACGTGCGGGTGGGATTCGGGCAAGCGCGTGAGGGGAGGGCAGGGGATGATTTCACTGACCTTGAGCAGGTTGATCGCCATCAGCTTTCCGCTGCGTAACGTGAACAGCAGAAGCGAGAGTGAATCTGCGCGGACGTTCTTGGACATATAAACCTTCTGTGATGCGTTGCCTGGCCGCGTGGAATCGGCCAAAAGCTTTCGATGACGGTTTATCGACCTGCGCAAGTCAGGCTTTAACCCTTTCGACCTGAAGGCTCATTTCGGTGCACATCCTGCACAGTCAAATTGACCTCTTCAGGGTCATTTTGACACGCAATGCGAGGAGTCAAATTGACTCAATATCTACGCCGAGGCCGGTTTCAGGGGGTCGAACAGCTGGCACGGTTCATGAACTGCCGAGGTATTGCCAGCTCATTCTATCTCAGGAGTTTTCTATGTTGTCTGCATCGGATCGTGCCATCGTCAAGTCGACAGTGCCACTGCTGGAAAGCGGGGGCGAAGCGCTGATCACCCATTTCTACAAAATGCTGCTCGATCGATACCCGCAGGTGCGTCCACTGTTCAATCAGGCCCACCAAGTGAGCGGCGATCAGCCACGCGCGCTGGCGAACGGCGTATTGATGTATGCGCGGCACATCGATCAGCTTGATCAGCTGGGCGATCTGGTCGCCAAGATCATCAACAAGCACGTGGCACTGCAGATCCTTCCCGAGCACTACCCTCTCGTCGGGGAATGTCTGCTTGAGTCCATTCGCGACGTGTTGGGTGCCGAGATCGCCACTGACGAGGTGATTACGGCGTGGGGCAACGCCTACGGCCAGCTCGCCGACATTTTGATCGGTGCAGAAAAAGCCATCTACGACGAGAAGGCCCAGGCAGTGGGCGGCTGGCGCGGCGCACGGGAATTCAAGGTCGTCGCCAAGACACCGGAGAGCGCAGAAATTACCTCGTTCTACTTCGCCCCCGCAGACGGCCAGCCGATTCTGCAATTCACTGCCGGCCAGTACATCGGCCTGCAACTGCAGGTGGGGGGCGACGAAATCCGCCGGAACTACTCGCTGTCAGCGCTTGCGGGGAACAATCAGTACCGCATCAGCGTCAAGCGCGAGCCTGGCGGCGTTGCCTCCAATTACCTTCACGATCACCTGCAGCTGGGGGACAGCATCAATCTGTTTCCGCCGTCAGGGGAATTCATCCTGACCCACAGCGACAAACCGCTGGTGTTGATCAGCGGCGGCGTCGGCATCACGCCGACCCTGGCGATGCTGGAAGCCGCGCTGCATACCCAGCGTCCGATCTACTTCATCCACTGCGCTCGCAATGGTTCGGTGCACGCGTTTCGCGACTGGATCGAAAACCTCGCCACCCGGCATCCCCAACTCAAGCGTTTCTACTGCTACGCGCAAGATGATGGCGTAAGCCCCGCACCCCATGGGACAGGGCTTCTCGATCAGACGCGGCTGGAACAGTGGCTTCCGGAGAACCGGGATGTTGACGCCTACTTTCTGGGGCCCAAAGGCTTCATGTCTGCGATCAAGCGTGAATTGAAAACGGCGGGCGTACCCGATGCGCAGACGCGTTACGAATTCTTCGGGCCTGCATCGGCGCTGGAATGATCGCTGCGACAATTAGACGCATCCTACATATATATAGAAGGAGTTCGCGCGGCGATGCGCGTCTGCGACAAAAAGCCGCACTCTTCTATATATAAGCAAGGTGTCAGGCCGGGTGGGGGCTGTGTATGGGGATGTTAACGCTCAGGTAATGCGCAAGTGTCCACCATTGCGCCGGTTGCGGTGCCGGGCGTTGGCCTGCTGCTGTTGTGCTACGGCGGGCGTTCTGTGAACGGACGGGCACGACGGTGGTAGAATCGCCGGCTTTCCGGGGCGTCCGGGCCGCAACACAACGCATCCGTCGATCCGGATGACTCCAATTCAAAGGATATGTGAATGACTGACGAGATGGTGTACCTGCGGCGTGAAAAGCAGCTTCTGGTGGTGCTCGGGATCATCTGCCTGGCCCTGATCGGCGGCGCCCTGTACATGCAGGTGGTGCTGGGCGAAGCGCCTTGCCCGCTGTGCATTCTGCAGCGATATGCGCTGTTGTTCATCGCGGTGTTTGCGTTCATCGGCGCAGCGATGCCCGGGCGTCTGAGCCTGACGATCTGTGAAGCGCTGGTCACCTTGAGCGCAGTGGGCGGCCTCGTTGCAGCGGGGCGTCATGTGTATATCCAGACCCATCCGACAGAGAGCTGCGGGATCGACGTGCTTCAGCCGATCGTCGACGGTCTGCCTCTGGCGTCGCTATTTCCGCTAGGCTTTCAGGTAGGTGGTTTCTGCGAGACGCCATATCCGCCAGTTCTCGGTTTGTCTCTGGCGCAGTGGGCATTGGTAGCGTTTGTTCTGACTGTCGTGCTGGTTCCGGCGGGAATCATTCGTAACAGGATGAAAGCACGCTGATTACAAAGTGTTGCGTAACAAAGCCCCTGTGCTCCTCCACGGGAACCGGGGCTTTCCGCCTTTTCAGGGTGCGACATAACACCGCATTTTTACCGATTCCGAAATTAACTGTTGCGCAGAAACTTATAGTCAATAAAACTTTACGTATCTACAATCGCCCCCAATTCACGCCCCCCCTCATTTGCGGGACGGTGTAAATCGAGGTTATTGAGCGTCTTTTCGCTCTAGTAGACGCGGTTCGAATGGCCTCCTGAGTCACGTTCTGAATGTCTGCGCCAAAGGATCTGGTCCGCATTAGCGGGTGCCACCATTCGAATAAGAAACCAAAGCTCAACCCGGATTTGTTGTGAGGCCCACATGCTTCCTGACAGGCCCCTTTTCAATCCAAGCATTTGCCAGCACCTGGCAGGGTGAAGTGTTGGCGGTCGAAACCCAACTGCGATGCGAAAGCTGCTTTTAGAGGTCGTGAGATGAGTAAAAAAAGGTACCCCAGGTTTTTTGGCTTCTTGGCCCTTTTCAGCATGCTCCTGCTCAGCGGGTGCGATTACACCCTGCTGGATCCCAAAGGGCATGTCGGCGTTCAAGAGCGTGACCTGATCATCACTGCTACCTTGCTGATGCTTTTGGTAGTGGTGCCGGTCATTTTCATGACCATCATCTTCGCCTGGAAGTATCGCGCTACGAACAAGAGCGCGACGTACACGCCTGACTGGGCGCATTCGACCCGCATTGAACTGGTGGTCTGGCTGGTTCCATTGGCCATCATCATCGTGCTCGGCTATGTGACCTACAAGTCGACCCACGCGCTGGATCCCTACCGCCCGCTCGAGTCGGACGTCAAACCGCTGACCATTGAAGTGGTCGCGCTGGACTGGAAGTGGCTGTTCATCTATCCGGAACAGGGCATCGCCACCGTCAACAAGATCGTGTTCCCGGCCAACACGCCGATCAATTTCCGCATCACGTCCGATTCGGTCATGAACTCGTTCTTCATCCCTGCACTGGGCGGCCAGATCTACGCGATGGCCGGCATGCAGACCAAGCTGCACTTGATCGCCAATGAAAACGGCGAGTTCGATGGCATCTCCGCCAACTACAGTGGCGCAGGTTTCACCGGCATGAAGTTCAAGGCGACAGCCACCTCACAGGCTGATTTCGACACCTGGGTTGCCGACGTCAAGAATTCACCTAAAACACTGGCAACGGCCGAATACGCCGCGCTGGCCAAGCCTAGCGAACGTAACCCCGTTGAACTCTACTCCTCGGTCACTCCGAACCTGTTCCAGATCATCATCGACAAGTATGAAGGTATGAAGCCGGGCAAGATTGTCCATGAGAAGAAAGAAGTAGCAGGTACGGAAGGGATGGACATGGGTAAGCAGTCAGCTGCGCAGGCAGAGGAGTAAGCA
>LIDZ01014700.1_pt27 | contig 24633 bp, 16 predicted proteins | sample 644651 | NCBI WGS metagenome assembly LIDZ01 (sample SAMN03856242, study PRJNA289617) | food metagenome | isolation source: wine grapes on drying loft during traditional withering process | host: Vitis vinifera cv. Corvina | place: Italy: Gargagnago di S. Ambrogio di Valpolicella | collected 2014-01 | reverse complement strand
GGCACTCATGAGTCGCTGCTGGAAGCGAGCCATTTCGTGCACACCATCGAGCAGCGTCAGGGCTGGAAAGTTGCCTGCCTGGAAGAGATCGCCTACACCAGCGGCTGGATCACTGCCGCGCAGCTGGGTGAGCAAGCTCAGAAACTGAAGAAGACTGGCTACGGCCAATATCTGCAGAAGCTGCTGGATCTGGGCTCGTTCTAAGACTGTAAACTCCATCCCCCATACCGCAAGGCTGACAGTATGTCATCTGTGTTCCCCAAGGTAGCCGTGCTGCTGGCAGCCTATAACGGTATGGCGTGGATAGAGGCACAACTTGACTCCATTCTGAAGCAGACAAATGTCTGCGTCAGCGTATTCATCAGTGTCGATACCTCCACGGACGGCACTGAAGCATGGTGTGCTGACTACGCGCAGTGTCATGCGAATATCACCCTGCTGCCGCCTGCCGGACGATTTGGCGGAGCATCACGCAACTTCTTCCGCTTGATTCGAGATGTCGACTTCTCGACGTTTGATTACGTGGCTTTGTCCGACCAAGACGATATCTGGCATCTGGATAAGCTTGATCGAGCAACTACTAAGCTTCAGTCAGAGGATTTGGATGCCTACTCCAGTAACGTGACGGCCTTCTGGCCGTCCGGGCGCCGCGTGCTTCTGAATAAGGCTCAACCTCAGGTGCGCTGGGATCATTTATTTGAAGCCGCTGGTCCGGGTTGTACCTACGTGTTGAAGCGTCGTCTTGTGGATGCCTTCAAAGCTTCGTTGATCGAGCAATGGCAGTCCGCCCAGAACGTTAGTCTCCATGACTGGTACTGCTATGCCTTCGCTCGCAGCCATGGCTTCCGATGGTTCATAGATCCGGTCTCCAGTATGGATTACCGGCAACATGAAAATAATCAGGTTGGGGCCAATACTGGCGTATCCGCGCTCCTGACAAGATTAAAGACAATCACCAATGGCTGGTGGCCAGATCAAGTCCTGCTCATTGCTCGACTTATAGATAGCCATTATTTGTCGACAACGGGAGCAACCTATTCCAGGCACTTTCTATTTCTCAGGCTAATCTTCGTCTCCAGACATTGTCGCAGACGGCGACGGGACAAATTTTTGTTTGTCATTGCCTGCCTGGCGGCTGCACTATCGCCACCTGACAAGAGCTTTCCTCACTAACGTTGTTAGCCTCCATCTATCTACTTTAACTCAAGACAGAATCTGGTCACGAATGCCCAACGCCTGGGTGAGATCGCTAGCGCAGCGGTTTCGCTCATATACCAAAGAGTTGAGTGAGTCATCGAACCTTACTTTATCAAAAGCGCTTTCCGGCATTAAACGATCTGGTAACAGGACTGTAATACAGCGCCACGTTTCCTATAGACCAGATTAGCGACTAGCGCTGCCCTGCGAGAGTTGCAACAACGAGTCCGACTCCGGCGTGACTTGATACCATTTCGACATGAGACTAATAAATCTTGTAGTCCCCTCCTTTTCAAATCACCTGCCATAAACCAAATCGCCAGCGATATCGGGCCTTTGAAAGCGACCTTTGAAAACCAGATAAACTGTCAGGGGAAACAACCTTCAGACTGTCAAAACGACCACGCTGATGGAGAGGAAAACAGCCATCCTTCGTGCCTTTTCTCTGATATTCTAACCGCTGACTATTGCTGAAAATGACGCTCAGGAAGAGGCCGTACGGTATCGCCAATACAGGCCTAGGCCCCCGACAGGGCTCCGTCATGCTGACTACCTGCCAAATCTACGAGAGGATGTGAACAATAGATGGACTTGATACCTGTAATTTTGTCCGGTGGCGTTGGTAGCCGGTTGTGGCCCGTGTCTCGCGAGACCCATCCAAAACCATTCATGAGATTGCCGGACGGTCAGAATTTGATCCAGAAAACCTTTCTGCGAGCTTCAAAGCTGGCGGGGGTTTCACAAATCCTCACTGTTACAAATCGTGAACTGCTGTTTAAAACAGAAGATGAATATCGCACTGTTAATCGGGGCGGGCTTGCACAAGGTTTTATCCTCGAACCTTTTGGCCGCAATACCGCCGCAGCCGTGGCTATGGCCGCCTTACAAATTAAAGAGCTTAAAGGCACTGAAGCGCACATGCTTGTACTGGCTGCCGATCATCTAATTCAGGATGAAGAGGCTTTTTCCGCCGCTGTCAGCAACGCAGTTATTCTTTCTGAAAAAGGATGGCTCGTCACATTCGGCATACAGCCCAGCTATCCGGAGACGGGGTTCGGCTACATAGAAACAGACAACTCCATTAATCTTGAGCCTGGTTTGAAAGTGCGACGCTTTTTAGAAAAGCCAGATGTGGAATCAGCAAAATCCTACCTGGCGGCTGGCGGCTATCTTTGGAACTCTGGAATGTTCTGCTTTCAAGTAGGCACCTTGCTGGCTGAACTTGGCAAGCATGCGCCTGACGTACTGGAGTCAGCGGAGCAAGTGCTTGCGCAGTCGCGACTCAGTCAAGGAAATGATTACTACTGTCTTTCTATAGACGCTGACGCTTTTGCCAAAGTACCTGACATTTCTATTGATTATGCGCTGATGGAGCGCTCTGAAAGAGTTGCGACCGTGCCATGCGATATCGGCTGGAGCGATATCGGTTCCTGGAACGCGGTGAGTGAGCTAACTCCCGCCGATGAAAATGGCAATCGGTTTGAAGGTGAGGTGCTTTCATATAACGCGCATAACAACTACGTCAAAAGTGAAGATCGGCTGACCGCCTTGGTGGGCATCGAAAACCTGATTGTCGTGGACACACCCGATGCACTTATGATCGTGGATAAAAATCACGCACAAGACGTGAAGCATATTGTTGCCAAGCTCAAGAATTCTGGCCACACCCTTCATCAGTTGCACCAGACCGTCCACCGCCCGTGGGGAACCTATACAACTCTTGAAAGCGGTGAGCGCTTTAAGATCAAGCGTATCGTCGTGAAGCCCAAGGCGTCATTATCCTTGCAATTGCACCATCACCGCAGTGAGCACTGGATCGTTGTAAGCGGTATGGCGTTAGTGGTCAATGACGAGCAAGAGATCATGCTCAACACTAATGAGTCTACCTTCATCCGCGCAGGCCATAAGCATCGCCTTAGTAATCCTGGTGTGATTGACCTCATACTTATAGAAGTACAGAGCGGTGATTACGTAGGAGAAGATGACATTATACGACTGGAAGATATATACGGCCGAGCTAACTAAACAGATTTTCGATCAGGCGTGTAAAAAGCGGCGATTATACAGCGCCGCATTTTCACCCACCACTGACCTCTCTAAGAGGGCAACACACTCACAGTGTCAAAGCGAACCAAAAGAATAGCCGGACAGATCCGGCTATTTAACCGAACGCTCGAATCCAAAACCGCCCTGTACTATTTTTGACATGACCAGCTTTGACCCGACTATATTAAGGTGGTTGGTATCACGATATATCAATGTGTCGTCAACCAACATTTTACACGTGGATTCACCGCACAAAAAACTGGATACAGGGACAAAGGTGACCTGCTCATTACCTTTAACGACCTCACTCAATACACTTGAATAAAACTCTTTTTGGGATTCGTATTGTAAAACGCTCATTTCACAAGCTTCAGTTTTTGTAGAAAATCGCCGGCCGTACATACACTTTTCCGGACCAAAATCGTAGGCCGGAATATCATCCAACACATAAACTTTTTTACCACTTCTGGCAAACTCACCAATCATCTCCTTTAGCTTTTTGGCTGGATCTACTGTCGCTTTATTTATCTTATCCATCCACATCACACTAATAACCACTGTTTTAATATTTTTGCGAGAAGAGATGACTGGTATCGCATTTTTGAAAAGAACGCTGTCCATTGAAGGCAAATCAGGCTGTATCAGTGAGCCTACATTTACACCGTTTAGCTGATCGGAAAGACCGGGCAGCCAGTGTTCGGCGTGACTGTCACCGAGCAACAATACTTCTATTGGCGTGTCGGGTTGTGACTGAAAACATCGAAAACCGTAACTGGTGTCCAGTACAGACGAATTGAGCAGCACCGGGTCAGCGCATCGGCTAAAGTGATTGGTTATATACTGCAAGTAAGGATCGCGCCCCAGATCAGCAGGATGGTGCACGACCGGGTTTGCACCAGAACGCTCTGAAAATCCATCAGCAACATATACGATCACTGAGAACGATGCGATTAATATCATCGCACTGGAAAGCACCAGGACAGATTGGCGCCTGCCCACCTTCCCTTTACGAAATGGAGTTTCAATAAACTTGTAGGTTGAAAAGGCCAAAATAAACGACAAAAATAACGCCGTCACCCTGATAGTCAAGCCAGGCGTTGCGCTCTCGACAATCCTTGAAAAAGACAGGAGTGGCCAGTGCCAAAGATACAAGGGATAGCTTATGACTCCAATGCCCACCATGACAGGGTTTGAAAGTATTATTCGGTTCGCTACCGCCTGCCTACCGCTCACGATGAGCATCGCGGCACCTGAAACAGGTATAAGCGCAAGTAATCCGGGAAAAGCATCTTTGCTGGTAACAGTGACTAGCCCAAGGACTATAAGCACCATGCCGCAGATAGATATAGCATTGGCACTCTTCTTTTTGAGCGACACTCCATCAATATTTGCGGCAATCAGTGCACCGATCAACAGTTCCCAAAACCTGGTCAGGGGCGAATAAAAATCAGCCGTAGGGTTATTGGAGACCTGATAGACATTTAGCGCAAATGATGCGCATATAATAGTCAGCAGAGAGACCGTTAGCCATGTATGCTTTTTCCAAACCATCAGAAGCACAATAGGCCAAACCAGGTAAAACTGCTCTTCTACGCCGAGACTCCACAAGTGCAAGAGCGGCTTAGCCTCAGCGGCCACGTCAAAGTAACTTGCCTCGCTCCATAACGTCAGGTTTGCTACGAACCCCGCTCCGGACACGACGTGCTTGGCGAGCGACTTATACTCATCAGGCAGCAGCGCTAGCCATCCGAAAACCACGCAAAACAATAAAACTGCGATCAGAGCAGGAAATAGTCGAATGATTCTACGCTGATAAAATCCGGATATCGAAAACCGTGCACTTTTAAGATCCTTGATCAGAATAGAAGAAATAAGATACCCGGATATCACAAAAAAAATATCAACACCAATGAAACCTCCGGTTAAGACGGAGGGAAAAGCGTGATAAATGACAACGGAAAGCACCGCGAGAGCACGAAGCCCATCTATATCGGCTCGATAAGGGATATGTTGATCATTCAATATTTCTTGCTGCTTTGACCCATTGCCTAGCGACTTCATCGATCCTCACCGTACGCATAAAAACTTGCTGTGAAACTGGTATAGCCTAACCTGGGGATCAACCTCTCGCACAGCTGAATCCCCCCGTCACCGTCATAAATCCGCGAAACGTGCTTGCCATCGAGGGCCATTATGTCTGCCACTATGTGATAGCCGCCGCTTATCTGCCTTGGTACCGAATCGTAAGTGAGGTTTCGTTGTAGCGGTGTTCTGTGACTCATGAGCATGTGTCAAGTCATAATCAGACTGAATGCCTACTGTCGCAGGTTAGCAGCGCGTCATTCACGGCAGGATACTCCAAACCAGGAGCGACTGCTCTAGTCAGGCTTTCCATACTTCACCCTGACAGGGTCAGATGCGTGCCATATCAGACGGTAACACTGGGCGAAAATCACAGACTGATTTATCCGTTTACTGCATCGCGCTACCGCCTGCAGCCAAGAAGAGTCGTCAACGAATCGCGGCAGTGCTAGGATCCATACAATTTGTAAAAAGCAGGGTTTTTTTTAGGTATGTCCATCTCTGATAATCTAACTAGGCATCTGTCGTCCGTCTCGGCGAGTGAAAGGAGCATGATCAAGGACCAGCGACCTGTAGTGATCTGGTTGACAGGCCTTAGCGCTGCTGGCAAGTCCACAATTGCCAACGGGCTTGAGCGTGCGCTTCTGGCGCAAGGAAAACACACGTATTTGCTCGACGGAGATAACGTTCGATTAGGGCTTTGCAAGGACCTGGGATTCAGCGACGCAGACCGCGAGGAAAATATTCGGAGGATTTCCGAGGTCGCCAGCCTGTTTGTTGACGCTGGACTGATCGTTATCACCGCGTTCATATCACCCTTCACCAAGGATCGGACCCTGGCGAGAACCGTCGTGGGTGACGAAAGGTTCATTGAGGTGTACGTCAACGCCACGCTTGAAGAGTGCGAGCGGCGTGACCCAAAAGGCTTGTATAGCAAGGCCCGCCAAGGGCTCATCAAGAACTTCACGGGCATTGGCTCCAATTACGAGCCTCCCTTGAATCCTGAAATACAGGTAGATACCAATAGCGAATCTATCGAAACAGCGGTCAAAAAAATCATTAATTATCTGGATGAGCGTCAGCTTTGAAAACCCTGGCTATCGTAGGAGCAGGCTTCTGCGGAGCAGTTGCAGCAATCGAGTTCATTAAGGCCTGTCGTGTACCGGCCAAGCTCATCATTATTGAGCAGACCGGTACTTTTGGTCCCGGGTTAGCTTATGGGGATCAAAACCAGAGTCATGTACTGAATGTCCCAGCCGGGAACATGTCGGCCCTTCGGGACCATCCCGACTCATTTGTTGAATATTGTCTAAGCAATAATATCGAGACTCACCCTGGCGACTTTGTCCTGAGACAGGAATATGGGCGCTACCTCAGTACGCTGCTGGACAGCGCAATAGCCTCTTGCGGCGGAACATTAGAAGTCGAACGAGTCCATGCCGAAGCCATTCTGCTCAAGGAGTGCGTCGGCGGAGCCACTGTGATACTACGCGATCAACGTTGCTTGAACGTGGAGCATGTCCTGCTTGCCTGCGGTAACTTTCCGCCCTCGACACCAAAACCTTTAGCTTCCTTCAAGGATCACTCTGCCTATCAAGACGCACCGTGGAGTTCATCGTGCTTAGACAGGCGGGCCGTACGCCCCTCTGATTCGGTGCTCCTGATTGGCAGCGGCCTTACGGCGCTGGATATGATTGCCAGACTGACGGACGGCGGTCACACCGGAAAAGTAACAGCCTTGTCCAGAAGAGGTTTGCATCCTCAGGTTCATCGAGGACACTCGCACTACACAGCAAAGCATGCACAAGCAACACGAGATATTGTCTGCAACGCTGAAGCCACCGCGCTCGCGTATATGAAGACCGTGCGCCGATTAATAGACGAGTCTCTGGATACTGACTGGAGGGACATTGTCGCCGCGCTGAGGCCTTGCACCCCAGAACTCTGGCGCCGCTTGCCCCTCGCAGAGAAACATCGTTTTCTTCGTCATGTCAGGCCTTATTGGGACAACCATCGTCACCGCGCCGCACCGGAAGCGAATGAATTTTTCGAACGTTCGAGACAGTCCGGCCGGCTGTCAGTAGTAAAAGGACGACTGCTCGCAGTCGATGCGCTCGACGATAAACTTGTCTGTGAAATATCAAGAACATCTGATAGGACCATCACCAAAAGTACGTTTGACGTTGTTATAAACTGTACGGGACCGAATACGTCTGTCGCGAGCACTCAGTCCCCGCTTGTTCAGCAGCTGCTGAAGGACGGTATCATCGTTCCCGATCTTTTGGGATTAGGCATAGTACTTGGTGAGGACTTATCGGTGGTTTCTTCAAAGGGCAAAGCTGTCAGTTGGCTCAGCTATGTAGGTCCGATGCTCAAATCAATGTTCTGGGAAGCAACAGCTGTCCCGGAGCTTCGTCAACACGTAAGTACTCATGCCGCTCGTCTTGCCCAGCGATTCAATGACGATTCAGGCAAGGTCGGGTAGCTCATGGGGGTTCAGAGCCTGTTGAGGAACATCCCTATCACAGCGCCTTTATGATGGCCGGCAATTGCCGGCTGGGTCGGCAAAATTCCCTACCTGGCGCCTAACGGGATCTATTCTGCTATCACATGTTTCAGTAACCACTGCAACACGACAAGAGGCGTCATCTCAACTCGTTTTCAGCGCGAGTAGCCAGTATCATGCTGCGCGGGCGGTCTCCCCTCGCTTGAGCCACTGCGGCGAGGGGGCTATTTTAAGCTTGGAGGTTCTATGAAAGCCATTATCACTGGTATCACGGGTCAGGACGGAGCTTACCTAGCTGAACTCCTGCTCAATAAAGGCTATACCGTTTACGGCACGTATCGCCGTACCAGTTCGGTCAACTTTTGGCGTATAGAGGAGTTAGGTGTTGCACAGCACCCTAATCTTCATTTAGTCGAATACGATCTGACCGATCTTTCAACGAGCATTCGATTGCTGGAAAGGACAGAGGCAACGGAGGTTTACAATCTCGCTGCACAGAGCTTTGTGGGCGTTTCCTTTGACCAGCCGATGACAACGTCAGAAATCACCGGACTGGGTGCAGTCAACCTGCTGGAAGCTATCCGCATCGTTAACCCCAAGATTCGATTCTACCAGGCTTCGACATCCGAAATGTTCGGTAAGGTGCAAGCTATTCCACAAGTGGAAAGTACGCCCTTCTACCCACGGAGCCCTTACGGTGTTGCAAAGCTCTTTGCTCACTGGATGACCATCAATTACAGAGAGTCGTACGACATATTCGGCACCAGCGGTATTCTGTTCAACCATGAGTCCCCGCTGCGTGGTCGCGAATTTGTGACGCGCAAAATCACCGACAGCGTCGCCAAGATCAAGCTAAACAAGCTACAGCATCTGGAGCTTGGAAACATGGATGCCAAGCGCGATTGGGGCTACGCGAAAGAGTATGTGGAAGGCATGTGGCGCATGTTGCAAATTGACCAGCCGGATACCTTTGTACTCGCCACCAACCGGGCAGAGTCGGTGCGTGACTTCGTCACACTGGCCTGCAAAGCAGTCGATATCGATATTACCTGGACAGGTAAGGATGAAAACGAAGTCGGTATAGACGAGGCGACCGGTCGGAAAATTGTTTCGGTCAATCCCAAGTTCTACCGCCCTACCGAAGTTGATCTGCTGCTGGGTAACCCGCAAAAAGCGAAAGATATTTTGGGTTGGGAAGCCAAGACCAGTCTCGAAGAGCTGTGCCGAATGATGGTTGAAGCAGACCTGCGTCGAAATGAAAAGGGTTTCTCTTTTTAGGCCAGTGCGACACCGTATATGCGCCTCGTGAAACCCAATGATGAGCAATTAGCATGATGATGTGGAGCAGTCCAAGTGAGTAGAATCCTGTTGACCGGGGCCAGCGGCTTTGTGGGAAAGGCACTTCATAAGCGTTTGCTAGAAGAAAACCATGAAGTGTTCGGTACTGTCAGGTCGTCGTCAGATTCGCTCATGCCGGACCAACAGTACAGCTTATTGGACATTTGTAATCGCGATGAAGTAGACGAGGTTGTGCAACGGGTCAGACCCACACACCTTGTTCACTTAGCCGCTATTTCGAGCGTTGCCAATAGTTTCAAGGATCCACTGCTGACCTGGAACACCAATATTATCGGCACCCTTAACCTGATGGAGTCTTTGAAAAAGAATGCTCCGGGCTGTTTTGTGTTGTTCGTTAGTTCATCCGAGGTTTACGGCGAATCGTTCAAAACTGGCGAGCTGCTGACGGAAGATGCCGTCTGTCATCCCATGAATCCCTACGCGGCCAGTAAACTGGCGGCGGAGATCGCCTTCAAGCAGTACCTGCGGCAAGGCCAACGAGGCATTATCGTTCGGCCTTTCAACCACATCGGCCCGGGGCAAAGTGTTGATTTCGTCACCGCTTCGTTTGCTCGACAGATAGCTCTGATTGAAGCAGGCCTGCAACGGCCGGTCTTGAGGGTTGGAAATCTGGAAGCAAGCAGAGATTTCCTGGATGTGAACGATGTTTGCGATGCTTATGTAAAAATACTGGGACAAGACCAGAGTACATTCGCTCACACCGTTTACAATATTTCGTCAGGCTCCACACGAAAGATTCAAACCGTGCTCAACGAGCTCCTTGCCCAAACCTTGCATCCGATCGAGATTCAAACAGATCCAGAGCGCCTGCGTCCTTCCGACATCCCAGTTGCCGCAGGCTCGAACGCACGTATTCATGACGAATTGGGATGGAGCCCTGCAACGCTATTTTCGCAGACGCTTGCCAGCGTCTTGAACTACTGGCGAGAACAGACAAGCCCTTCGAAATAAAACCTGCTTTATCAATTGCGTAAAAAAAGGGCGCCGATTTTATCGAGCGCCCTTTGTTTTACTACTGAAGCGGGTGCACAGGCCTGTCGAGCTACAGCGTACCCCTAAAACGCAGCAGGCCTGGCACGACCGAGCGCTATAGCCGGGTACTGATTTCGCTCAGGCGATCGCGGTACCGCAGACCTGTGGAGCGATAGTCAAAGTAGCCTTGCATATGCAACCGAGCACGATTGCCAATAGTCCGCCCCATGGCCGGATCATCCACAAGGTCGATCATATATTTAGCCGCTTGTTCGTAATCCGGTTCAGCCCAACGCTGGTTCTCATGATGAGGATACTCACCCTCGCGTACAGGAACCAGGTGGTAGTTCACCGCCAGGCTAGTGTCTTCTGTCATGAAGTCCATATTTCCCGAGTACGCAGTCGCGATGGCAGGCTTGCCCAGTACCATTGCTTCTGCGACGCCGAAGCCATAACCCTCAGAGCGATGCAAGGAAATAAAGCAGTCGCTGCATCTCAGCAGGTTTTTGACATCGTTGCTGCTCATGCTTTGGTGAATTAGCGTAACTCTGCCTTGAAGCTCTTGAACACGCTCTCTGAGAGCATCGAACTCTTTCGGATTCGTCTCTACGCCATTCACCTTTATGACGAGGTGCGCTTTGGCATAGGGCCTCTTGGCCAGGAATTTGTTAAAGGCGCTCAACACGCCCTCAGGATTTTTTCGCGTGGCATAAGAGCGCAGGTCATAAAAAAACAAGAACACATAATCCGCTTCCGGCAGCCCGAAAAAACGTCGACTCAACAGGGAGTCCAGTTTGATCTCGGTTGCCAATGGCATATGTATCACGGGCTTTTTGCAGACCTCCTGCAGCCCTTCCATTATGAACTTTGAGGGTGCCCAGATTTCATCAAAGCGGTCCAGCTCCGTTGCCCATTCTTTCGGGTAACGAGGCAGCTCCCAGAGCGGATAGATAACGTTGTATCCCGACCACGGTCGGTTGTAGTTCATGTGTGTCCACACCTGATCAACCTCATTCCCATTGATATGGAATATGTTGATCGGCGAAGGGGTTTCTACCATAGCGCTGGAGAACTCGGCGACATCCGCCGCTGATGCATGCTCCAGCTTGTAAATATCGTGGAGCTTGGGCGTGTTGTATACCGCACGCAAGGACCGGAAGGTGGCACGCACATGCTCACCCATTCCGATGGGCGCGTAAGGGTGGCCGATCAGGCAAATATCACTGCTGTTGGTTAAACGAGTCATCAATCACCCACTACTCAATTTTTTTTCAGGAGAAGCGAGGCTTCAGTCGCATTCTTGACGGCTTCCAGATAAGTGTGACCGAAGCGACGATCAGGCTCCAGATAAGCCCCCTCGGCCCACTCGTTCCACGCGTTGACGAATACCAGACGTTCATCTCCAAAGTTCTGCTCTTTGGTATCTGCAATAGACTCTTCAAGCCACGCTTGAAAGGCTCCAGGGGTCGCGTTTTCGAAGCAAAAACTGGTATGTGGACGGCGCGCCGTATTATCCCAGCCGGGCATCACCCCCTTGAATCTTGTGTATCCCGGCGCTGGCCGTGTGGCGTAGCGCACGGCCAGGTCGCGATAATCTGCAACATGCCCGGCAAACTCGGGATTGATGATTTCACCGGTTGGCTGCTTCACTTCAGCGAGGCCCTGTGGAGGGAATTCGACTGCTGCATCACATCCCAATGCAGAGGGATGAGTATTGGACTGAACGAGCTCGAACGATTCGACCATGGCGATATATATCTCGCCCAGTCCCTGCTCCCTGCAGACCTTACGCCAGGTCATAGCAGTCTTTGCGAAGTCAGGAAACAACGTGGCGCGATAAATAAGGATCAAGGGACGACCATCGATCTTGATATAGCGGTCATCCTTGAAGAACCTGATCAGGTCGTAAATAACAGCCACGTCATCTTCATTGGTGTGCGCCTGAGCCATCAAAACCTCATGCTCCTGGCCATCCCAGCGACGGGTCCAGTTCTCGTTCGCCCAGCAGAGACAGAACGGGATATCAGGTTTTTTGCTAAGCAGCAGCTGTTCTACCGGCCGCTCGAGCAGACGTTTACCGTCAAACCAGTAATAGTAGAAACAGAACCCGTGAACACCATACCGCTGGGCAAGGTCGGCCTGAGCCTGCATAACCTCCAGCAGACGGAGGTCGTAATACCCATGATCGGCAGGAATACGCGGCTGATAGTGCCCTATGAAATTAGGTCGCGCCTTGCTCACGTTCGTCCACTCAGTAAAACCTTTTCCCCACCAGAGATCATTTTCCGGCACTGGGTGAAATTGAGGGAGGTAAAACGAGATGATACGGGGGTCGACTTTCTTCTCTATAGTCGGTGCCCATTTGCGGCTCAGAACGTTCACGTTCTTGGCAATGCACGCCATTTTGAACGATTCATCCACGGCGGCAGTGGTCTTTGATAAATGGTGAATTATCGTCGAGCCCGGGTTGTAGTAAATATCGTACCCGGCACCGCGTATATTCATGCACAGATCACTGTCCTCGCAGTAGCAAGGCAGGAAATCTTCGGAAAATCCACCCAGCTTTTTCAGCAAATCTGTCGGTGTGAGCAGGCAAGCCCCGGAAACATAGTCAACGCGCCGGGTGTAGTTATAACGCGGCTCATCCGGATCGCCATTGAGACCTACCATGGTTGCCGTCCCGTCGACAGCCAGAGATGCACCCGCCTCTTGCAAGTGCCCCGAGGGATAAACGAACTTGGGCCCGACCGCGCCGACATTTTCGAAATCGTCGAACGTCGACAGCAGCGCCTCCAGCCATCCCGCAGTTACTTGAACATCATTATTAAGGTAAACGGTGAATGTGCCCGTCACCTGATCAAGTGCGTTGTTGCAGTTAAGCAAGAACCCCAGATTCTGCTCATTGCGTATATATTTTATATTCGAGACTGACTGGAGCAACGTCTGCGTTTCATCGGTGGAAGCATCGTCAGCAATAAGGATTTCAACTGCTATGTCTGCAGGCGTGTGCTGGCGTATGGACGACAAGCACTCAAGCGTCAGTTTCACATTGTTGAAAACAGGGATGATAACGGACACGAGCGGGGTGGGGCCCGGATCGGCAAAGCTGAAACCGGATACTGTGGACGCAAAAGCCGAAGGCTTGATATCCAGAATATCAAGCGCTCGCGGTTGAAATCTGGCGCGCTCGGCAGCTTTGAGCTGGGCAATTCTAGCCCGCACTTCAGGATAATCTTTCCACTCCCAGACGCCGTTTGCGTTGGGCAGCTCGACATTAGGCAGACTCGTCACGGGAGCCAATTCAGCAAGATCAGTTTCCTGGCTTTCCGCCACTGGCCAGCTGATTGAGCGTTCCTGATACTCTTTCCACAACTTATAGGCGGCCAAATCCTTGAATACAAATCCAAAATAGCGGAAAAGCGCGCCCTTCAGCTTTTGCTTGTTATGAGACGCCATTGGCAGGTCACGATAAACATTAACAAGGCCGTTCTTTATTCTTCTCTTCATTTTGGACATATTCGCATTCGCTCTTCTCACAGGCTTCGTCCATCTCCACGTTCTAGAATTTTGAATAGATTCCAGTAACGTTCTATAAGTGTTTATTTCCTGCTCCGAACTATGGCGATATACCTCGCCATCTACCGTCAGCGCTGCCAATGCCGCTTCAAGCTCAAGCAGGCGGTCCACGCTTGCTCTGCCAGTGGCTTCGGAATCACTAATCATCGTCTCTAACTGCCGGAGACGCTCTAGGCTAGCTCTGGCAGTGCTTTCAGAAGCTTCGATCATAACCTCGAACTGCTTGAGACGCTCCAGACTGGCTCTGCCACTGGTTTCAGAAGCCTCGTGCATCATCTCGAGCTGCTTGAGCCGCTCCAGACTGGCCCTGCCACTGGTTTCAGAAGCCTCATGCATCATCTCGAGCTGCTTGAGACGCTCCAGACTGGCTCTGCCAGTGTTTTCAGAAGCCTCATGCACCATCTCGAGCTGCTTGAGACGCTCCAGACTGGCTCTGCCAGTGGTTTCGGAGACTTCGACCATCAACTCCAACTGCTGGAGACGCTCATGGTCGGAGTGCTCGTTCTGCTTGAATATGACAATTGCCTCTTCAAGCTCCATAAGTCTTTGCTTCGCAGCCTGCTCGCTTTCGAGGTAGCCCGTTACAAGTACTTCAAGGTGCCGTACATGCTCGCGCTGGGAGGCTTCCTGGACTTGAGAGATAGCCTTTACCGCTTCAAGCATGCGTTTGATATCAGCAATCGCAGCAACTTCATCATCAGCGGTCGGAGCTGTGAAAAACTGTTCCAATGCATGCGTCTGGATGACGGCATTCAGTGACTCATCTCTACCGAGAGAACTGTCATCGCTGGATTGACGAAACGTACTCAACCAATCACGCAGTTGATCACTGATGGCGTCGATAAACTCACGACGACTCAAAGAGCTAACATGCTGTTCAGTTGCTTGTTCAAGCAGGCCCGAAACATGGCTTTCCAGCCGGGAGGCCGTATGACTTGCGATCTCTGAAACGGTCCATAACAACTCGGCGTCATCGGAAATACTGATTACCGAATAAATCTCAGCGGCAGGTAATGCAACACGTCCCAACTCCTCCCACGTATCAGTGTCCAGCGCTATCAGCACGGCAGAAGCCAGACCTTCGGCATCCAGGTTTCTTGATTTACTCATCCCCACATAGATAGCATCGTCAGTGACGCAAATACCTCGTGTGTAGCCTGGCAGCACTTTTTTCCTGATCAGTTCGCCTGCCGGACCGTATTCATGCAGCTCGCTTCGCTCGGAATTTGCGAGCAACAGGTTTTTCCCATACCCGACGGGCGTGTGCGGTTGCGACAACCCGGAAACAAGACGCTTCCCCGAAAACAGCTCGTTAACGAAGCCCTGCCCGTCCGAAAGCCCCTTATAGCCGCGGTGGCTAGTGAATTCGCCAAACGCCGAATACACAATTGTACCGTTCCAGATTCCCAAACAATTAACATGCCGCGAATCATCCTCACCTGGAAAATGCCAGCGCTGACGCTCCACACCCTGCTTATCGAGTTTGATGACTTCATTGCCTGTAGTACCGACGACATAGACATGATCTTCAAACTCCAGAACATCATGCACATCCCCGACCGGAACAGTACTGCTGTCTATCTCGAGCGCTGTTTCGCCATACATCCAGAGGGCATCGGGTTGAACACCTCTAAAAAACCTGCCTGACTCGGCGAAAAGACCAACCGTGTTGAAACTATCGAGCTTTTTGACTCTTTTCGCGTTGATAAAAAACAAACCACCGCCATTGGGAGAAGAGACCAGCAGGTTCGAAAAAAGACCACTCATAGATAAGTCACACTGGAAGTACAACCGAAATCGACCAACTCGGTTGCAAGGTTATTCTGGATGGGTGCAACTCTGAATACCACGGCATCGACAAGGCGATGCATGACCGTTTCTTCCTGGCCGTCACTGGAGGTGCCGAAGACACCTGCGTTGACAAAGTAGGTACCCGGGTTCACGAGGCAATTGAATTGAAAACTGACGAGCAATTCGGTACCGGATTCGACTATCGATATGACCTGGTTTCCAGAGCTGGAATGCGCACCTCCCAGGGCAAGCCCGGTGGTGGTACGAATAACCATACCAAAACGCACTCTTTCGGCGGCCCGCTCGAACTGTACTCTATAGTTGTAGACATACGTCCTGCCGCGGACGAGGTTGTTAACCGCGCGTCCATTCAGGTCAGTGATGTAGGGATGATCAATGTAGGCACCGTGAGATTCGAACTCGACCATGCTCGAGGACTTTAGATTCTCGTCAAAGAAGTCCTCTGCATCGATATCTGTCGCAACGCCGTCGCCAGTGACCGCCGAGTCAAGCGCATCAAGTTCTACCGCCTGAATGGTCAGACCGTCCTTTATCGCTGCGCGGATAGTTTCGCGCTTTTCGGCTGGCGCATACATGAGCTTCTGATATTGGCTTACGATTGCCTTGGGGTGCCCTTGAGCGAGCAACTCTCCTGAGTCAAGCAATATTGCGTGATCACACAACTCGACAATTGTGCTTCCGGAGTGAGACACGAACAGGATCGTCGCCCCCTTGCTCCTGATTGCCTCAAGCCTGGCGAAGCACTTGCGCTGAAATAACTCGTCGCCAACAGAAAGAGCCTCATCGACGATGAGGATTTCCGGATCTGCGTTGATGGCCACGGCAAAAGCCAGGCGAACCAGCATCCCGCTGGAGTAAGTCTTGACCGGCTGGTCAATGAAAAGTCCAATATCTGCAAATGTTGTTATTTCATCAAACCGCGCATCCGTTTCCGCCTTGGTCAGCCCCAGAACCGAGGCATTCATGTAAACATTTTCGCGCCCCGTAAACTCAGGGTTGAAACCCGAACCTAATTCCAGCAAGGCAGCAATGCGGCCATTGGCTTCAATATTTCCTTCTGTCGAATTCAACGTTCCACAGATAATCTGCAGGAGTGTCGATTTACCTGAACCGTTTCGACCGACGATGCCCACGGTCGAGCCCCGCTCGATCTGGAAGGAGATATCCTTAAGCGCCCAGAACTCTCGATAGTAACGCTTGCTGCCACGGGACAGCATCTGCATCAGCCGATCGCGGGGCTTGTCGTATATATGAAAACACTTGCTGACGGCGCTGACATTTATTGCGATTTCAGAGCACATCAGCAAATCCTTTCCGTGTTTTTTGGAACCAGGCAAAACCAAGCAAGGCGATGACCAGAGACCCCAGGTAATACTGGAGCAGCACGAGCAGATCAGGCAATTGCCGCCAGAACATCACCTCACGAGCCATTTCGATAGCCGGGGTGAGCGGATTGAATTCAAGCAGGCCGCGATACTCTTCGGGAAGCGCCGTAACGGGATAGAAGATGGGCGACATAAACATCAGAACCGTGATGACGATGCCAATGAACTGAGAGACGTCCCGAAAATAAACCCCCAGAGACGCCAACGCCCAGCTCACCCCCATGATGAACAGTATCAGGGGGATAATGACCAAGGGGAGCAACAGCAGCGTGATAGACGGAACCCCGAAGAAAATCGAGTACGCAGCCAGCCATACACCAACACTGACCAGCATGTGAAAAAGCGCAGCGCCCATGTTGACCCACGGGAGGATTTCGAGGGGGAACACAACTTTTTTTACATAGTTGACGTTCGCCAAAATAGCCACCGGTGCCCGCCCCACGCACTCGGCGAACAAATTGAACATTATGAGACCGGCAAAAAGTACCAATGCGAACTCTGTCTTGGAGTCACTGCCTGTGCCCCAGCGCGCCTTGAAAACGATACTGAACACAAATGTATACACGGCCAGCATAAAAATCGGATTGAGGAAAGACCACAGAATGCCTATAAACGATCCCCGATACCGGCCTAGGACTTCACGCTTGATCAATGCCGATATCAGCCGTCGATTGCGCGCAAAGCTTGCAATCATTTCTCTAGGGGATGCGGAAAAATCTTGCATTAGCCTTTGACCCCGGTTTTTCCCGTCCCAAACATTCAGCAAATTCCTCATTCCGCGGGAGCCTGCCAATGCAGGCCTCCCAAACCAATGTTACGTTGTCGCAGGTTACGACAGCCGACATACGAAACCCTCAGCTGACTACCTGGCGCTTGGAGTATGTCGAGCGAATTCGGCGAGAGAGAGGGCATTTTTGACGCGAGATCATCTCACAGTAGCGCCTCCCCTGCCACCCGCACCCGACGTCGAAACACTGACCATAAGTGGCTACACGCCAGTAGCTCAGATGGTTGTGCGTATTTTTGATGATGCCCCACGGTGCCTGAATTGTGTTTGAACAAGCGTTCCAAGATTCATAAGACAAGCGGACTGGGGAAAACGCCCCGAAATCGTTGAGCAGAGCTGGCATGCATAAGCCCAGCCAGACGACTGCTAGTAGGTAGTTCGAGACTTAACTGAGAAAAAGCATATCGACATCATGCCGCTTCGCCATTCGCTGACGCGCATAACCAATAAACTACGAGTCAGCTGTCATCAGAATCTTTCGCCAGCCTACTATTAGTAGACAGACAACCAGTGGCTGACGCAGAGAGCTTCAGACGTTAAGATACTGACCTTTTGCCAGTGAAGAATCTCTTGAAAACCCAGCCTTTGGAGAAGGATGAAGACTACGACCCAGGTCGTATCGACGTTGCGATCCTGATGTGCACGTACAACGGCGCGGCTTACTTGCGCGAGCAGCTCGAATCCTTCCGTGCTCAATCCTTTCAGAACTGGATTCTGTACGTATCCGATGACGCCTCAACTGATGCAACGCGCAGCATCCTGACTGACTATCGGCGTCACTGGGGTGAGCACAGGATGGTGATTTTCAACGGCCCTTGCCAAGGGTTTGGCAAAAACTTCATATCGCTGATCAAAAGACCGGAAATTCAGGCGCGCTACTATGCCTTCAGTGATCAGGACGATGTGTGGTTTGGCGACAAACTGGAGCGTAGCGTAAAGCGTCTCGAAGCCATCAATGAAAAGACCCCGGGCCTGTATTGTTCAAGAACACGACTCATTGATGAGACCGGCAGGGTCATTGGCTTTTCACCACTCTTTTCCCGCCTGCCTTCCTTTCGAAATGCATTAGTACAAAGCATCGCAGGTGCCAACACCATGCTGGTTAACCACGCTGCGCGTGAGCTACTGATGCTTATTCCGGATGACGCAACGATTGTCGCTCATGACTGGCTGACCTACATCATCGTGACAGCGTGCGGCGGAGAAGCGTGCTATGACGGTGAACCGAGTCTCGACTATCGCCAGCATAGCGGCAATCTCATCGGAGCAAACTCGAGCTTCATTGATCGTGTTAAACGCCTTCGGAAAATGCTGTCAGGTCGGTTTTCCGAATGGAATGACACGAATGTTCAGATCCTTAAGGACATCTCCCGCCGTACCAATGAGGACAGTCAGATTGCACTCCAGCACTTTGCTTCTGGACGCAAGATGAAGCTGCCAGGAAGACTTTGTGAGTTATATAAGTCAGGGATTTATCGGCAGACAACATCCGGCAATGCCAGCCTTATACTGGCAGCGTTGCTAAAGCGACTGTAAACGCCCTTTCTGCTGCACCTTGAAAGATACGAAGAGAAGTGACGAAGTCGTTAACTGCGTGTCAGCGCTTGGCGCTGACAGCAAGCGGCCTTTCTCGACCAAGGCCCAAACACGTCAGGCGCTTATAAAAGCATTCAAGCAATCGATCGGTCACGACTGCTGCCCTGCCCCATGTAAATGCTAAGCTTTTACCGTAATGATAATGCCTAGGATAATGACCGCGACGCCAATAAAGTACTGAGACTGAAAGCGCTCACCAAATACGAAGTGGCTGCCTATTGGAACAATAACGAACGCCAAGGCCATGAGCGGGTACACCTTACCAAGCTCGATTTTCTGAAGCACCCACACCCAGGCGATTGTTGTAATACCGTACAGCGCGAATGCAGAAAACAACGTGGTTAGCGTGGCCAGGTCAAAGAAACTCCCCGTTCGCTGTAAGGTCGCCGCGCTGAGCTTGAACAGGATCTGGCCAGCGGCAATGCCCAGAACACAAATAAGAGCAATAAAATAAGTCATTTGGTTTCCTGCCCTGCTGCCGACCTGTTCTTGCGCAACAGATGGAAAGCACGCTTGGGGACTGCCTGAACATCGTGCCCGATGAACGCAAGGATAAACTGCGTACCCAGTATTACAGGGAGAGCGGAAAGCATCACTGTGCCCGCAGAAGTAGGTACGCCGGAACTGACCGACGCCGCCCAATGGGACAAACCAAAAAGACTGCCCAACGTGACCAGCAGCAGCCCCAACGGCAGCTCCAGTGAAGCAAGCGACATATCGCGCAAATAATAGCTGTAAAAAATACGCTTCCCAAGATTACGCATATGCTTAATGAAAAACTCACCGATGATCTTGGAAATCTTGAGGTTGCTTACTTCATCCGCATATTTTGCGTCCATTGGGATGTCAACGGCCACTGCCCTCAGCGTGTTGAGGCGAAACAACATGTCGGTTTCGAAGAAATAGCGACGGCTGATTTTATGAAAGGGCAAGTGACGGGCAACATCGCGATGTATTGCAGTATAGCCGTTGGTAGGATCGAACAAATCCCAGTAGCCCGACGACAACTTCGTCAGGAAAGAAAGCGCCGCATTACCAAACAAGCGAATTTTTGGCATCTGGCGTATTTCTTCAAGGTCAAAAAAACGATTACCTTTTGTATAGTCTGCCTCGCCATGGATGATGGGCGCCACGAACCCCGGGAGCAAACGAGGATCCATTTGTCCGTCGCCATCAATTTTTACGAATATATCCATATTGTCGTTAATAGCGGCTTGATACCCTGCCATCACAGCGCCACCAACCCCCTGATTCTCCGCGTTACGTACCACCGTGACGCGAGGGTCTTTGCAATGCTCCTCAATGAAGTCACCCGACTGTTCAGGGCAGCAATCATCAACAGCATAGATCTTGATGACCTCACTGCCTATGTCGGCGATCACCCCCAACACATGGGCTTTCACCTTGTAGCACGGAATGATAACTGCAATTTTTAGATCAGAGGTTGTCATATTTTTTGCGCCGTTTCCTGCCCTGAACCCACTCGACCATTGCTCGAGATTTCGGGCAATCCGTGTAGGGTCGCACCACCAGACCGGCGGCACAATTTATAAAGGCGCCATTCTAGGTCTTTAGATTTCATAGTGGCAATGCCGGGGACAGATACTGAAGAAAAAACGTGCCGTCCGCCCGAAAAGCTATGGATCCTTTTTGGCGATTCCAACAGGCAGGTGAAGGACGTAAAAGCGCCATCCACCTATGACCCACATAGGCGTTATAGCGAGTTACAGCCACAGAGAGCTATATGAATCGTGCATACGCTCTCCTATAGGTGCTCCACCGAGACCCTGGCAATTGCGACGCCTAACGTCCGCCCCGAACCCGAAGGCTTATCTACAGCAGACGTTATGACGATACGATCTGTCTCTGCGCTAACGTCGAAATCGATCTCCACCTCGGCCCCGCTGCCACCAACGGACAGACGCTTAACAACCTCCCCCACTTGCAGCGATATACCCTCGCGTAAATTTTGCTCAAGTGTCCACGCAAAAAGCTTGATTCGGATACGGCCTTTTAACTGAACAGGCAACTCAATCACCGCTGTACGTTGAGAAGTCCACCCCCCCCACGGCTCAACGCTATTGAAGCCTTGGAGGCCTGCACCGGCTGGCATATTTGCCAAGGGTATATCCAAGCTGGACATTGACTTGAGGAAAGGTTTATTCGCAGGGCTGAGGGAAGGCTTTGGTGCATTCAGGACAATCCCGGCAGAAGGCTTGAGCGCATAATATTTCAGACTCCCAACCTGGGCACTCGGAAGCGCCAGAGACTCGGCGTTGTAACTCCCGTCAGTGATCAACCAAGAATACCCAGTAACATCCTGCAGAGTGATATCAGCCCCCTCGGGGCGATCGATCACTTTAGGCGCGCTGGCGAGATTGAAAAGCAGGTACGACTCCCGCCCATAACGTTCATGCCCCACCAGAATCCCGTCTCCGTGGCGGACATTGCCCATCAACCCGGCAAAGTGACGCCCAGCTTGGGAAACCTCGCCATTGCCGTACAGATGAACATACATCCAGAAATAACTTTGAAAGCAGCCGACTAAAAGGATCGAACACAGCACGACTGAACTGATCGTCATCTGCCAGTGACGATACAAGAGTGAAGCCACGAAGCCCAAAAAGATGACTACATACAGAGCATCGCCGACCCTGAAGCCCAGATTTTTGAACCCCCACCCATACCAATTGTTCTCATTGAAGAAAGAAAACAATAGCGGATTATCCCAAGGGTAAATCTTGAAATGCTGACTGACGAACCAATAGGAAAGCGCCAGCGTGACGAACGTCAAAGCGACCAGGACTCTTTTGTATACCTGCGAAAGGCAACTGAGTGAATAGAAAAACAGAAACGGGAATGCGACAAGCGCTGGCCCCAGATATCGGCCGTGTAGACGCTGAGCCTCACCGGCGTTCAAAATAGCGGCCCCGGCTGTAAACCAAGCAGTCATCGCCAAATGCGCAGCAATTGAAAGTATCGCAAACAGCACAAGAATGATGACCTTGGGCGATGTTTCAGCGCTCCCTTCACCTATATTCAAACGCCCTTTAATGCGCGCTATTGTCAGACTGGTCGCCCATATAAAAACGGGCAAAAAGAGCAGCAGCACAACTGTAAGGTTCGCCACAAAATACAGCATTACCTGATACAGCTTCGTCAACAACCCCACGCTGGCAGCAGGGCCGTCGATATACTTGCCGTAAAAGGTCAGGCCCAACGCGCCTGCTGGATTGAACGTAAATGTTCCATCCATCAAAGCCCATAATCCGACCACTCCGATATAAAGAGCGAGTAGGAAGCATACGACTGCCCGAACGCTCACTCGCATCCACGTGTTTCTGAAACAAAGAAAATTAAAAACCGGAAGCAGGACGAGCAGAGCTGCCAACGAGGCCACCGCATGCGGTTTTACCAACAAAGCGATCGAGACAAGCAAGCCCATGACCGTAGCCGCGACGACAGGCCTTTCTGGATATTGCTTGACCAGTACGTAAGCAACCAGAGCTGATAACAGAATCATCTCGACTTCAGGCATCACAGCATAAATATATATGTGACTTGGCAGCGCCAGAAATACCACTAACCCCATCAACGCATGGGGTTTGGGCATAACACTCTTGGCAGAGGCATATAACAACCCTCCTGCCAACACGTATTCCAAGCTGTGAACAAGGCGAAACAACGAAACAAAGTGAGCACCAAAAAGCTGCCCAAGCAAGTTAACTTCATGAAAAAAGAGAAGATTGGACAGTCGTTGTAACCCTGGATCAAGACCATAAAGCTCAGACAAATTACCAAGGTACTTGCCGCTGATAAAATAAACATACTCATCCGATGCAAAAATCGGTGAGCCCGCAGTAACAGCGTTAAACGTATAAAAGATGAAGGCCGCAAACAGCACAATCGACACCGGCATTTTTTCGAGAAACGCTTTACTTTTTACAATCATCGAGTAAGGGTCCGATAGCTCGCGCATCTGAGACGAGGCCACTATTAATGTTATTAAACGCTGGCGACTTCCCCTATCGGGAAAGCGCCACCTGGCCGGCAGAGGGATATCTCCCTCCCCTTTGTGACGGTCTGCACCAAGCCAAACCATTCATGTGATAAAAACCCACTTCCTGCTCATGAGCAGCTAAGCAGGGCGGCTAGCTTATCGAATCGAGGTCTTGAGGAGCAAGCGTAACAGCCGACGGTTATCCCGCGTGACAGGATGAGATTAGCCAGGCTGGCTGGACGGGAGTCCCCTGATTCCTGTTTCACCTGCAGAACAGAAGACATGGCCCGAGGCAGCTATCGAGCAGCTCGGGTCAAGCGACCTCCGACATCACCCCAACCGAAACCGCGCCGTATTGTCATTCAGCGCCCGGCTGCCCTGACTCAGTGTATCCGCTGCCTGATTGACCGCACGGGCACCTTCCAGCAAACGCCCTGCGGCCTGATCGACCTGCTGGATGTTGCTGCTCACTTCATCAGCGGTCGTCGCCTGTTCTTCCACGGCGGTCGATATCTGCGCCAGCGTATCGGTGACGCCCTGCACCGCCGTAGCGATTTCCCCCAGACGAATGCCCAGACCGGTCACCGACTGCGCATCGTTGACGGCTTGCCCGCAGGCCGCCTCCATCAGGTTGACCGCCTGCGTCACGGTGGAGCGCAAGCTATCGACCGTGCCGGCGATCTGAGCGGTCGAGGCTTGGGTGCGCTGGGACAGGCTGCGCACTTCATCGGCAACCACGGCGAACCCGCGACCCTGCTCACCGGCGCGGGCCGCCTCGATGGCTGCGTTGAGGGCCAGCAGGTTGGTCTGTTCGGCGATACCGCGAATGGCATCCACCACCGATTGAATCTGCTGTCCCTGCTCGCTGACCCGACCCAGCGCGGCGGCAGTTTCGGTCAGGCGCTGATTGAGCTGCTGAATGCTGTCAGTGGTGCGCTGGCTGTCCTGGCTGCTTTGCTGAGCAATCTGGCGCGTCTGCCTGGCGCTTTCCGATGCCTGCTCACAGCTTCTGGCGACGCCTTGGGAAGTGGCGGCCAGCTCGGTGGCTGCGGCGGCGATCTGACTGATCTGCTGTTGCTGGTCCTCGACTTCGGTGAGCGTCCCGCTGGACTGAGCACTCAGCGTCAGCACGGCGTCGCCGACGCGAACGGTTTCCTGATTGACGCCCAGCAGGCTGGTACGCAGTTGCACCACCGCGACATTCAGCGCGCGACTGATGGCAGCAAGTTCGTCACGGCCCTGCACAGCCACTTCCACACACAGATTGCCGTCACGCAGGGATTCAGCCAGCGTGGTGATGCCTTTGGCGCTGTTA
>LIDZ01013359.1_pt1 | contig 24638 bp, 19 predicted proteins | sample 644651 | NCBI WGS metagenome assembly LIDZ01 (sample SAMN03856242, study PRJNA289617) | food metagenome | isolation source: wine grapes on drying loft during traditional withering process | host: Vitis vinifera cv. Corvina | place: Italy: Gargagnago di S. Ambrogio di Valpolicella | collected 2014-01 | reverse complement strand
TTCAATGGTAGAACTTCAGCCTTCCAAGCTGATAGCGTGGGTTCGATTCCCATCACCCGCTTCATATGTATAAATCTATAATCCTTGAATTTCAAGGATTTTTTTGTATATATATGAATCGATATATTTGTATTCAACAGGCACCTGAGTTTTTTTTCTATGAATATTTAAGGTTACTGATAGGAACTCTACAACAGAGTATAAGAATAGGGAGTCGACATATTCCAAATATGGTAATAATTATACTGGCAATGTATAAATATGTGGATAATGAAATTTTCATGTATTATAAGAACGCTTAAAAGCGGGCGCCTAAACTCATATGTTGTTGCGGAGACGAATTTATTGAATGAATTTAAATTCAGTTATCTTAAATATTAATACATGAAAAACTTGTTTTTTTGAAAGAAAAATAAGGTTTTTAATCTTGTTTTATTGTATGATGTTATGAAGTCTTAAGAAGGTGTCATAAATAGATAGCAATTAAAACAGAGAAGACGGGAGGAGTAACATGACTGAACTTACGGTTACCGCTAGTAAAAGTAACTCCAATAATCTGCTACGTCGAGACGTGCGATTTCTTGGTAACATTCTTGGAGAAGTATTAGTCCATCAGGGAGGCAATGAACTACTAGAGATCGTGGAGAAGATTCGTGAAACAAGCAAATCTTTGAGATCTGTGTTCTTGCCTGAAGTTTACGCTGAATTTAAAGAAATGATTGACACACTAAAGCCGGATACACGACATCAGGTGATTCGAGCTTTCGCAATCTATTTTCAGCTAGTCAATATCGCTGAACAGAACCATCGAATCCGGAGAAAACGTGACTATGAACGTTCCGCAGGAGAAACGGTTCAACCAGGTTCCATTGAAGGTGCAATTCAAGAATTGAAAGAACGAAATTTCACGTATGAAGAAGTTCAAGATATAGTTGAAGGTCTTTCCCTTGAACTTGTCATGACAGCTCACCCAACAGAAGCAATGCGCAGAGCAATATTAGATATTCATAAGCGTATTTCAGAAGATGTTATGCTATTAGATAATCCGACACTTACTTTCCGTGAACGGGAACAATTACGTGAGAAGCTGTTAAATGAAGTTATCACTTTATGGCAAACGGATGAATTGAGAGATCGTAAACCAACGGTGTTGGATGAAGTTAGACATGGCATGTACTATTTCCATGAAACACTATTCCATGTCCTTCCGGATGTGTATCAAGAAATGGAACGATGTCTAAGTAAGTATTATCCTGGACAACATTGGCATGTTCCGACATATCTCCAGTTCGGTTCTTGGATTGGCGGAGATCGTGACGGTAACCCATCCGTTACTTCAGACATTACTTGGCAGACGTTGTGTATGCAACGTAAACTGGCAGTCCGTGAATACTACCGTATTATGAAGGAGTTCATGCAGTACTTGAGTTTCAGTACATCTATTGTTACGGTCTCAAGTGAACTTGAAGAATCAATCCTTCATGATCAATCGGAAGTATCTTTAAGTAAAAATGTGATTTGGCATAATGAAAATGAACCTTATCGTATTAAACTTGTTCACATGATGACAAAGATTAACAATGTGTTAGATGAGAGCAAAAAGGGAACGTCTGAACGTTATGCAACGCCTTTAGAATTTATTGAAGATCTAAATATCATTGACCGCAGTCTCCGTCATCATTATGCAGATTATGTTGCGGATACTTACATTAAAAAATTAATTCGACAAGTTGAATTATTCGGATTCCATACAGCTTCATTAGATATTCGTCAGCATAGCCAAGAGCATGAGAATACGATGACTGAAGTATTAGCAAAAATGAATATTTCAGAAAACTATGCTGCACTCTCTGAAGATGAGAAAATTAATTTACTTAACGCTTTATTGAATGATCCTAGACCGATTACTTCGCCTTACCATGTGTATACCGAGAGTACCAAAGAATGTTTAGAGGTGTATCGCACAGTATTTAAAGCACAAGAGGAGTTTGGTAAGGGTTGTATTTCGAAATATCTCATAAGTATGGCTCAAGGTGCTAGTGATATTCTAGAAGTCATGGTGTTTGCTAAAGAAGTGGGTCTATTCTGTCGTAATGCAGATCAGAGCGTAACGTGTACTCTTCAAGCGGTACCATTATTTGAGACGATTGAAGATCTTCTAGCGGCACCAGATATCATGAGACAAGTACTTAATCTTCCTATCTATCGTCAAAGCGTTGCTGCTATGAATGACTTGCAGGAAATCATGTTAGGCTATTCAGACAGTAACAAAGATGGCGGAGCAGTGACAGCGAATTGGGAACTACGTGTTGCCTTGAAGCAAATAACTGCAGCGGCAGATGAATTTAACGTGAAATTGAAGTTCTTTCATGGTCGTGGAGGAGCTTTAGGTCGTGGAGGAATGCCACTGAATCGCAGCATTCTGGCTCAGCCTGCTTCTACCGTTGGTGGAGGAATAAAAATTACGGAGCAGGGAGAAGTGATCTCTTCGCGATATTCCTTGCAAGGAATCGCATATCGTAGCCTAGATCAGGCAACTGCTGCCCTTGTAACAGCCGCAATTAACGCTCGTTCGCCTCATAATGATCTTTATGAACAGCAAGAAGATCAGTGGGATGAGATCGTAAGAGGGATTTCTGAGGTCTCTCTTAAGAAATATCAGGATTTAATATTCCGTGATCCGGATTTCCTTACTTTCTTCAAAGAATCGACACCACTACCAGAGGTTGGAGAGCTTAATATTGGCTCACGTCCTGCTAAGCGTAAGAATAGTGATCGTTTTGAAGACTTAAGAGCGATTCCTTGGGTGTTCGCATGGACACAGAGTCGTTACTTACTTCCTGCTTGGTATGCTGCAGGGACGGGCTTGCAAAGCTTCTATCAGAACAACGAAGAGAACCTTAAGGTTCTTCAAGATATGTATTCTAATTTCTCATTCTTCACATCACTCATTGATACGTTACAAATGGCTATAGCCAAAGCGGATCTCTTGATTGCTAAAGAGTATTCGAATATGACTAAGGAAGAGTCGTACCGTAACCGTATCTTCCAACAGATTGAAGAAGAGTTCAAATTGACTACAAATCTTATTCTCCAAATAACAGGACAAAAAGAAATTCTCGATAATGTTCCAGTTATTCAAGAGTCTATTCGACTCCGTAATCCGTATGTTGATCCACTAAGTTATCTTCAGGTTCAACTGATTGGTGAGCTTCGTGAATTACGTGAACAGGGCGAAGATAATAATGAACTATTACGTGAAGTGTTACTAACCATAAATGGAATTGCAGCAGGACTTCGTAATACAGGCTGATTTACTGAGCATAATATGTAATGTAGATGTGAAAAAGTCGAGTGTTCCTTCGGGGACCTCGATTTTTATTTCGTTTTTTTTTCTAAAGTTTTTGCTGCGGTATTGCTTTTTGAACAGACATGATTTACGATTCTAATATTGTGCTATGAACCTAGTAATACCCATCAGCAAGTCTGGGGGAATCATGTTGGAACAAATAGAGAATAGATTAACGAAGCTTGCACTGAATGGTGATCAACAGGCATTCGCAGAAATCGTTGAGTTGTATAAAGATAAAATATATCACTTAGGCTATAGGATGCTGAGCAATCGCCATGAGGCGGAAGACGTCGTTCAGGAGACTTTTTTGCGTGTATTTAAAAGTTTGGACCGCTTTGATCCGAATCAGAAATTCTCCACTTGGATTTATCGGATTGCGACCAATCTGTGTATTGACCGTTTGAGGAAAAGAAAAGCTACCTATTCGCTGGACGCTGATATGAATGATCAAGATGGATTGGATGGTTATTCCTTAATTCCAAGCGATGATCGTACACCGGAAAGTGAGTTAATGATTTCTGAGACAAAGCAACTTATTTACGATGCGATTGAAAGTCTTCCGGCAAAGTATAAGTCTGTGATGGTCTTAAGATATCTTCAGGATTTGTCTTTACAAGAAATTAGTGATGTACTCGGGATGCCCGTTACAACGATAAAAACCCGCGTTCATCGGGGTCGAGATTTTTTGAGAAAAAAACTAGAGCCTAAATTGTAAACTTCTCATTATTTTATGAAACATCTGTAGTTGTGATACGTATGTAAATTATCATGTCTTGTACCTTAGGTATAGGTGATGGGAAATTAACAGATTTATTGAAAGGAATGGCTCATATGGAATGCAAAACAGCCGTCTCTTTAATGCATGACTATCTAGATGACGACTTGTCCAAGGAGCAAAGACTGATGCTGAAAGCTCACTTGCTATCCTGCCCCAATTGTCGGATGGATTTCAAAGAACTTGAACAAACCGATATGATGTTGTATTCTCTTCCTCACAATATTCCCTCTGCATCGTATGAGCTAACGGATCGTATTATGAATAGTATTCCGAAACGTAAGAAACAGCCGATTTGGGTTAAATGGATGAAGATTCATCCTGCAGCAACTGCTGCGGCTGTGTTTTTGGTAATTATGCTATTCAGTGCCATTAATATCTTTAACCAGGATAATCAGTTAGTGATTCAAGGAAATGACTTGGACGAAGTCGTTATTAATGGTAATACGGTAATTATTCCTGAAGGAACAACCATTGCAGGTGATCTGACGGTTGAGAATGGGAAAGCAGAAGTATTTGGAGATGTACAAGGAAACTTGACTGTGATTGACGGTTCGGTGTACGAAGCATCTACTGCGCACATTTCAGGACAAGTAAAAAGTGTTGATCGAGCGTTAGATTGGATATGGTATAAGATTTCCAATGTTTTTTCGGAAGTAGTCTATCGTTAAGGATTTAAAGGTAACAGTGACAGTTATGGTGCCTCTTTTAAAATAAGAAGGCATCTTTTTTTGTGCAAATTACCCAATTTGTCCAATTTTATATAACCTTTGCTTGCATCATGAGGTTGATCGTTATAACCTATACATTAGGGACATTATATAGAGAGTGCATAATATATTTGAAGGGAATAAACGGGGGCCTTAGGATGAGTTATTTCACCGACATCACTTGGAGCGATTCCATTAAGGATATTATCGATATCGCTATAGTATCATATATCATTTACCATGCTATTTTGTTGGTAAGAGGGACAAGGGCAATTCAATTGTTAAAAGGAATTCTTGTCTTAGTTATTATTTGGGCGTTAAGTACATGGTTAAATCTGTACACGCTGAAGTGGCTCATGAATCAAATGTTTACATTCGGAGTGTTGGCCATCTTTATCATATTCCAACCGGAACTTCGACGTGCATTAGAGCAATTAGGTCGAGGTAAATTTCTCGGGCGAACCTCTGCTGAGGATGAAAAATTCACCAAACTAATCAGTGAAGTCATTAAAGCCGTTAATTATTTATCACGTAGAAAAATAGGGGCATTAATTGTTTTTGAACGTGAGACAGGGCTTAATGAATATACTGAATCGGGTATACCCATGAATTCTTTGATTAGTTCTGAATTAATCATTAACATATTTATACCAAACACACCATTACATGATGGTGCCATGATTATACAATCGAATCAAATCGCTGCTTCAGCTTGTTATTTACCTCTCTCAGAGAATCCTTTTATTAGTAAAGAACTAGGAACTCGTCATCGCGCTGCGATTGGAATAAGTGAGGTAGGAGATGCCATATCTGTGATTGTGTCGGAAGAAACAGGACAGATTTCATTAGCTATGAACGGCCAAGTGGTCAGAGATATAAAGGAAGAGTCGCTGATCTCGAAGCTGTATGAAGAATTGCGTCCTAATAAAACAACAAAAGAGAAACGTCCTGCGTTCTGGAAACGGAAAGGGGGCGGGACTAATGGAAAGATGGATTAAGAATAACACGATTGTTAAGATTCTTGCGGTAGCTGTCAGTATTCTATTATGGGGTATGGTACATATAGAAGATGTTACGCCCACGCCCACTAAATCAATGGATACTTCAATTATTGAGAATGTTAAAATCCAACCCTCTGGCTTAGATGAATCCTCATATGTGTTAAGTGGCGTGGATACAGATCGAGTTAGGATGGAAGTGAAGGGTAAACGATCGGCCATTACGTCTATATTCAATGATGATTACAAAGTCATATTGGATCTTAGCAATGTAAAGGAAGGGACATTCACTGTACCTCTTTCGCATGAACTCCCATCGGGGGTGGAACTTGTGTCAATGGAACCCTCTATGGTTACGATTACGATTGAAAAGCGAACAAATGCAACTTTTCCTGTGACGATTGTTACCACTGGAGCTCAGGCTGAGGGTTATGTTATTGGGGAAACAACGATAGAACCAGGTACTGTTAAGGTGACATTGCCCAACAGCGAGCTATTAACTGTAGTTAAGGTACAGGGGACAATTGAACTTGATGGTGCTAAAGTACCAATCAGTGAGAAAAAGGTGAAACTGGTTGCTTTGGACATTACAGGACAAGAAGTAAAGAACGCGATTATAGAACCTTCCGTAGTGTCCGTTCAGATTCCAATTTCAGCTCCCTTTAAGACAGTAGCATTGGATGTTCAGAATAAAGGTACCCTTCCTGAAGGACTTGTGCTTTCCAGCGTAGATCCTGTTGTGAAAGAAGTTAAATTATATGGACCAAAAGATGCGTTGGCAGCCATAGAGGCATATAATATAGCATCGGTAGATCTGAGCGAAATCGATAAAGCTGGTAAATTCACACTAGATGTGAAGCTTGAACTTCCAACGGGTATAGAGAAAATTGAACCAAATATAGTTGAAGTGAAAGTTGAAGTCGTATCCGTCGGGCAAATAACGATAGATAACATTCCAATTGAAATTGAAGGTATGAGTGAGGGTACCCAGACAACGATTATTAAACCATCAGAGAAGGTGGTTAGTCTTACGCTTACGGGTGCCTCTACATTGCTTAATAGTCTAGAAGCTAGTGATATTAAAGTCGTTGCAAGGATCGAGAATTTAAAAGCAGGCACGCATGAGGTAACCCTTCAGGTTATCCTTCCTCAGTTTACGTCGCTTGTTAGCGAAGGACCACTGAAGGCTACGATAGAAGTGAAAGATACAAAAGCACCACCAGATACAACAGAGACGGATAAACCAGCTCTGGAACTCAATGAAAAGGATCCTCCTACGGATCCAGTAACAGGTACTCCTGATACAGAGGTACCACCCGATTCAAATCCAAATCCAAATCAAAGTGTAGATCCAGCTAATCCTTCTACTGGGGAAACCAATGGAGATTCAAGTAATAAGACACCCTAATATAGATAAATCGTGATCATGAGGAGACAACTTGGATTATAAGAGTTGATAAAAAGGAGAAAATTATGGGTAAATATTTCGGAACAGATGGCGTGCGTGGCATTGCAAATATTGAGCTTACGGCTGAAATGGCGTATAGTATTGGGCGTTGTGGTGGATATGTGCTTACTGGAAATGTAGATAAACCGACGGTAGTTATTGGAATGGATACTCGGGTGTCGGGTCATATGTTGGAATCTGCATTAGTGGCAGGTTTATTATCAATCGGAGCTCATGTTATTCGTTTAGGTGTAGTAACTACTCCAGCAGTAGCTTATATTACAAGACTATTAAAGGCAGACGCAGGCGTCATGATTTCTGCCTCACATAATCCGGTTGAGGATAATGGAATCAAATTCTTTGCTGGAGATGGATTTAAACTCTCGGATGAAACGGAGTTAGAAATTGAAAAATTAATGGATGCAGAGGTAGATCGTTTACCACGTCCAGTTGGAGCAGATTTAGGAAACGTCATTATAGATAATGACTCTAAATACAAGTATGTAGAGTTCCTAAAGACAACGATTACTACTTCCTTTACAGGGCTTAAAATTGTATTGGATAACGCCAATGGAGCGGCGTATGAGCTTGCTCCGTTGTTATTCCGTGATTTAGGTGCCGAAGTCATTTTGATAGGTTCAGAGCCTAATGGTCTGAATATCAATGATCACTGTGGCTCAACACATCCAGAAAAGTTGAAAGAGGAAGTCCTTAAGCATAAGGCGGATCTTGGATTAGCCTTTGATGGTGATGCTGACCGACTTATTGCGATCGATGATACTGGAGAAGAAATCGACGGTGACTTTATTCTGTGCATTTGCGCAGAATCTATGAATCGAAACGGAAAATTAAAAGATAATACGGTTGTTTCGACTGTCATGAGTAATATTGGTTTCTATAAAGCAACAGAGAAGCTACAATTAAAAACAATGATGACAGCTGTAGGCGATCGTTATGTGATGGAAGAAATGCGTAAGGGTGGCTTTAATTTAGGCGGAGAACAGTCAGGTCATGTCATTTTCTTAGATTATAATACGACTGGTGATGGTCTTCTAACAGGAATTCAACTTGTGGATACATTACAACAATCAGGTAAAAAGCTTAGTCAGGTTAAAACAATGATGCGGAAATATCCACAGGTATTGGTGAATGTTCGCGTAGAGGACAAGACAAATTTTGAAGGAAATAAAGCGATAGAAGAAGTTGTTTCATCTGTAGAGGAGCAGTTGGCAGACAATGGTCGAGTTCTAGTACGGGCTTCTGGTACGGAATCATTGATCCGTGTAATGGCTGAAGGCCCTGATAAAGAGAGTCTTGATCGTTATGTATCTGAAATTGTCGAAGTCGTGAAGCGGGAATTAGTTTAATTCGAAGTGAATTCCATCCAAAATAGTACCAAAAAAAGAAACGCCCCTTCCTCAGTAATTTGAGGGAGCGGGTGTTTTTTTGCACCTTATGCCTAGGTTAATAATACGATAGAGCATAGGCATCAAGATATTAGCCAAGAAGGGTGTGGCAATCATGAATGGAAAGATTAGAAATTTTTATGCAGGGGGTAATACCGCCCATGGATTTACGAGCCTGATGGATTCGTCCTTACAAGGTTTGGATCGTTTATTTATTTTACAAGGGGCACCAGGTACCGGAAAGTCAGAATTGATTCGGACAATCGGAGATCATATGGTATCAAATGGTTATGACATCTGGTTTATTCACTCTGCCTCGGATAATGCAGCTCTGGACGGAATGATCGTGCCTCTTCTGAAAGTCGGAATGATCGTTGGAACAGCGCCATATGTAATCGAGTCGATACGACTGCCAGAAACTGATTTGCGATATATCGATTTGGGCGAGGGCTGCGATACAAATCAGCTGAGCATCCAACAGATCGAAATCGACAATTTGAATGATCAAATCTCTCAAGCTTACCAACATGCGTATGACGGGTATGCAGAAGCACTTCGTATTCACGATGAATGGGAAACGCTATATATCGTAAATATGGATTTCCAGGCAGCTGATGATCTAACGAAAGAATACATTGATACGCTTTACGGTGACCGAAAGCTGGAGAAGCGGAGCCGTGTAGATCATCGTTTCTTGGGTGCCGCTACGCCAAAGGGTGCGGTAGACTGTGTTCCAAATCTGACTGAAGGCTTGAAAAGGTATCTCATTAAGGGTCGGCCCGGTTCCGGAAAATCTACGATGCTAAAAAAATTAGCTGCCGTAGCCATTGAACGAGGTTTCGATGTTGAGATCTATCATTGTGGCTTCGATCCAAACAGTCTAGATATGATCATCGTACGTGATTTGGATTTCGCTATATTTGACAGCACAGCACCCCATGAGTACTTCCCTGAATGTGCCACAGATGAGATTGTGGATATGTACACTCGTTGTATAAAACCTGGAACGGATGAAGAACATGCGGAAGTTGTTATCCAAATCAAGGAACGATACACTGCACAAATGAAACAATCTACGCAGCACCTAGCAGAAGTTAAATCTCTTCAAGACGAATTGGAGAAAATCTATACCCAGTCCATGGATTTTGCCTTAGTAGATCGACTGAAAGATGGAATACAACAGGAAATAAGTCACATAGCGGTAATAGGATGATGCATTTCTAGTTGGCTACGGATTTATTATTAATATTGATCGTAATGACGTATAGAAAAGGACACCTGACAAAGGTGTCCTTTTGTATGGTGCCCTGACATGAACTTAGATGGAATTGCTAATATATGCTCATAACGTTTGAGTTGATGAATATAGGCTCCTCAATTATTAGTTAAAATTTAACCTTAATGATGTGAATCCAGTATATAATGAAAATGGATAATAGACACATTGACTATTGGGAGAGGTGACTCCATCGTGAACATTTCAATTGGAAGCTATTCGTTTAACAATACGTTTTTGGATGGAAAAATGGATGTGTTCGGATATTTGGAAGCGGTTAAATATCGATATCGAATGGACGTCGTTGATTTGTGGAACGGCTTCTTTATTGACCGTTCGAGCAAGCCCGTTATGAAATTAGTTGAAGAAGGCTATATTCGTAAAATTAGAGAAGCGCTTGATGAAAAGGAAATGAGAGTTGGCCTACCATACTCATTTTGATGCGGAATTATCAGAGCATCCCTGGTGTAGAAATTATTGCGGTCTGTGATGTGAATGAGGTAGAGGCGGGGCGCGTTGCTGAGCAATACAACATTTCTCATGTGTATACCGACTATAGAAGCTTGTTAGAAAGAGATGATCTTGTCGCGGTTGATGTCTGCTTGCATAATAACTTTCATGCTCCAGTAACGATTGCGGCGCTACAAGCGGGTAAGAACGTTTATTGCGAGAAGCCAATTGCAGGTACATACTTTGATGGGCAACAAATGGTTGCTACTGCGGACGCAACGGGGAAGCAGCTTCACATTCAGTTAGCTACCCTATTCACGAAAGAAACAAAAGCAGCCAAAACGCTTATCGATGGCGGAATGCTCGGCAAGCTCTACCACGCTAGATCTACTGGATTTCGTAGAAGAAACCGTCCATTTGTAGATGGTTACGGAACTCCTTATTTTACGCGTAAAGAAACGGCTGGAGGAGGGGCTCTCCTCGACATGGGAGTCTCTCATATTGCACAGCTGATCTATCTATTAGGAAATCCTAATGTGGAACGTATATCGGGCAAGTTATATCAGGAATTGGATATGCTGCAGGAAAGAAGAGAGCAGAGCAGATTTGACGTGGAGGAGTTAGCATCGGGGCTTATTCGGTTCGCGGACGGCATGACGCTTGATATTATCGAGTCTTGGGCTGTTCATTTGGGTGGTTTTGAAGGAAGTAGTATTGCAGGGTCAAAGGGTGGCATTCGGTTGCCTAATGGTCAGGAAGGTGCACAGGCACAGCTATTTAGCTTTCACAATACCATATGCGACATGGATATGGATAGTACGATCGATCTCGATATGATGGATAAACGCTGGCACCGAATTAGGGAGAATGAAGATGCTTATGATTCATCCCAGCATCATTGGATTGCAGCATTACAAGGGAGAGTCTCACTGCTTCCAACCTCGCAAATTGCACTCAGCATGATGCTGATCAGCGAAGGGATGTATTTGTCTGATAAGTTGGGACGTGAAGTGACGGCTGAGGAAGTCATAGCCCTTTCCCATACAACCGCGGTTCAACTGTAGCAATGGAGGCTAATCACATGGATAGCAGGATGTTTTCATATATTAAAGCGTTTAATTTTTTCTCATATGGAGCCATCGCGATATACAGCACCTATTTTGCGATATATCTTCAATCGATTGGTACGTCTACACTAGAAATCGGGGCGCTGATGGCCGGCGGCCCTCTCGTCTCCATTATAGCGAACCCTCTGTGGGGCTACTTGAGCGATCGTCTCGGCAATATTAGGCGAATTCTTGTTATCATGTTAACAGGTAATTTACTAGTCATGCAGCTTGTATTTCTAGTAGATTCGTATACCCTCATCTATACGTGTATGATCATGTTCTTTTTCTTTCAAATGCCATTATTCTCACAGTCCAATAGCTTAATCCTGAATAGTATCGAAGGGACTAATCATAAATTCGGTGCATTTCGACTGTGGGGATCACTTGGTTGGGCGGTGCTTGCAGTGGGAGCGGGTCCGGTCATTGGGCAGATCGGTATATCTAACCTGTGGGTTATATATAGCGTAATGATGCTGATCGCGATTGGGCTTGCCTTTACGCTTCCGCGGGGTGATTCGACTAACACAGGAGCTGGAAAAGTCGATTATCGTGGGATGTTCAGCAATCGGACGTTTCTTTTGTTTTTGGTAATTGGTCTAGTGATATCTATCCCGAATTCAATGAATTCGACGTTCGTAGGATTGTATATAGCTGATCTAGGAGGCAATTCGAGAATGATCGGTTGGGCGGCATTTATCGCGTCTATTTTTGAAATTCCAGTATTTCTATTGCTCGACCGCTATTTGAAAAAAAATGTCCGTACGATGGTGTTATGTCTAACGGTCGTAAGCGTGTTGTATGCGCTAAGATGGCTGCTCATGTCTAGTGTAGACAATGCCATGCAAATTATATTTATTCAAACGATCCATTGTTTGACGTTCGGCGCCTTTTACTATATCGGAACACAGCTAACGGCGATGCTTGTACCCGCGGAGTTTCGAGCTTCAGGGCAAGCGGTCTATGCACTAACGTGGGGTGGATTATCAGGGATAGCTGCTGGCTTCATCGGCGGGTGGATGTTCGAAAATACCGGTCCGAAGTCCATGTATATATTGGGTGGAGGAATGGCTGCTACCGGTGTCATCGGCTTCGCACTGTTGTATATGTATTTACGTGTATCAAAGCCAAGAATATCCATGGAAGTTAAAGAAAGCTCATAGAAATGTGTGCGTCAGCCTCTTATTGAATCCCCCTTAGTGGGGATTTTTTCAAGAGAAATAAAAGAGTATGGATATTAATTCAGCCTATTAATATTTGGCGTGGCGAAGTATTCTATAAGTATGATTATCTGTGAGGGTTCGCGTCATATTGCAAAATAACCTCAACATGCATATAATAAACAAATGTCATTCTAAGATAGAAAGTGAGGGTCGAAAGGTTGTATATTAAAAGCGCCAGAACTTGACTAGCGCGGGATGTAAGATGGCCGATGATCATGATCCGATTCGGTACTGAATACAACGGCAGCTCAAGTTGACGAGGTGGGGGTGTTCGAAATGTTCGGCGGGGACCTCCCGGTGATGCACCAGAGCCGTGAATCATATACGGAAAATAAGCGGGCGACTGCTCATACAACGTTATGATGGGTGATATTCATTGAAATAATAATCATAAGTGTGCGAGAATTTATGCAGCGGCATTGAACGGGAATGCACATTTGTGATTGATCTTTGTATAATTGAATACAATTATTTTGTGCATTCTCGTATATGCCGCACAGGAATCTCGTACATTTTTTCATCTAAATTGAGAAGTGAACGGGAGGATTTATATATGTGTGGTATTGTCGGGTATATTGGTAATAAGAATACGCAGTCAGTTTTAATCGAGGGTCTAAAGAAGTTAGAATATCGTGGTTATGATTCAGCAGGAATTGCTGTTTATACGCATAAAGGTCTTGAAATTGTTAAAGCACAGGGACGAATTGTTAATCTAGAGGCTAAACTTGAGAATGACCCTCTTGTCGGAAGTTCGGGAATTGGTCATACACGTTGGGCAACTCATGGTAAACCTTCTGATGCTAACTCACATCCACATACGGATGAAAGTCAAAAATTCTCCGTTGTTCACAATGGTATTGTTGAGAATTATTTGGATTTGAAAGATGAATTGATTAGTCAAGGTCATACGTTCACATCGGAGACAGATACCGAAATCATTGCTCATCTTATTTCTCGTGAATACGAGGGAGATATTGTTATAGCCGTACAAAAGGCGATCACTCATATGCGTGGTGCATTTGCACTCGGTGTATTAGCTGAGAATGAACCTGAGAAATTAGTTGCTGTTCGACAAGCTAGCCCACTAATTATTGGAATTGGAGAAGGGGAGAACTTTATCGGTTCAGATATCCCAGCTATTCTCCAATATACGCGTAATGTGTACATTCTTAATGATGGTGAAATGGCAGTATTGACTCAAGATTCCGTCGAATTAATGACTATTGAAGGGAATTTTATTTCTCGGGAAATGATTCGTGTCGATTGGGATGCTGTGACAGCAGAAAAAGGCGGCTTTGAACACTTCATGTTGAAGGAAATTCATGAACAACCTAAAGCTTATCGAGACACTATGCGTGGACGGATAGATGCTAAAGGTGAGCGAGTGATTCTTCCAGAATTAAAGCTAACTCATGAACAAATTTTAAATATACGTAATATACAGATTGTTGCTTGCGGTACTGCCTATCATGCAGGTCTTGTCGGACGTAATGTGATTGAACAATTGGTACGTATTCCTGTTGAGACGGATGTCGCTTCTGAATATCGCTATCGTTCGCCAATCGTTACGCCAGAAACGCTAGTTATTGTCGTTAGTCAATCAGGAGAAACGGCAGATACGCTTGCAGCGCTACGTGAGGCAAAAACCAATGGAGCACATGTAATAGCCATAACTAATGTCGTAGGTAGTTCCATTGCTCGTGATGCAGATGATGTTATAGCAACGCTTGCTGGACCAGAAATTGCGGTTGCTTCAACGAAAGCATATACTTCTCAGTTAATCGCATTCTATCTATTTGGATTATATTTGGCTGAAATTCGGGGTACACAGACACCTGAAGCGGTTATTGAGATCATCAAAGCAATGCAGGAACTACCTGAACAGTTAGAAGGTATGTTAGAGAATTCTGAAGCCATCAAAGCCTATGCTGAACAAATTGCTGTTCATGAGCATTTATTCTTTATTGGCCGTGGAATAGATTTCGCAGTGGCTCAAGAAGGTTCTTTGAAACTTAAGGAAATCTCCTATATCCACTCAGAAGCTTATCCAGCGGGTGAATTAAAACACGGAACGTTAGCCTTGATTGAAGAGGGTATACCTGTGATTGCCTTGGTAACCCAAGAATCTGTTTTTGAAAAAACAGTCAGCAATATCAAGGAAGTGAATGCGCGTGGTGCGGATATTATGGCCATTACGTATGAAGACCACGCATCGACCCTATTGAAATCCGTAGATCAAGTCTTTGCTATTCCAAAGACTTTGCCACTATTGACTCCAGCCCTATCTGTAGTGCCACTACAGTTGCTTGCGTACTATGCGGCACTAGCACGCGGTAATGATGTGGATAAACCACGGAACCTGGCGAAGAGTGTGACGGTGGAGTAGGAGGGCGAGGGGGATAGGATTATTTGTAGCCTTATAATAAAGTTGGGATGTTTATAAAAAAGATACGATGTTTATAATAAAATTGCGACGGTTGTAAAAAAGTTGCGATGAAATACCCCTTTAGATTATAGTGGTCTAAAGGGGTGTTTTTTATGTCTAAACGAGCAAGAACATCTAAAATCGAAAAATGGATTAAAGAAGGTCGTGGCTCTGGAGTCGGTTCAGACTATAAACCGTGGTTAAATATTCAAGATGTTTCCTCTTTGGGAAGGTCTACTCGTCTAAAAGGGATTAAAACAAATAGGCAGCATGAATTTTTATCTGATTTGGAACGAAACTACTTTTATTTAACTGAATATTCAGATTTTGTTGTTGGTATTCCATGTAAAAGGCTTTGGATTGCTTGATTTTATTAAAGATGGTGTTAAGTAAAGTAATGTCGTTATGTATGGTGTAGGAGGCTGGAAAATTTTCGAGCTAACTGAATTGTAGTTTAATACATAGTAAATGAAGTTGCTACTCTTGTAGCAGCAACTACTTTACCGAATATAGATGACTGGGACTGGGCGTGCAGAAATCTCTCATTCAGGCAAGAGCAGAATACAGGAAATATCAGTTCATAGACTCTGCCGAAATTGTCTCACACCCGTTGAATATCGCAAACTTTTGGAAACAACTGTTCAAAGCTGTTCGCAATTGTGTTGTTTGCTTCACACCGTTCTCGTACCAGATGTTTTTAACAACGAGTGTTCCAGTTTTTCTCTCCGCGATAATCTCGGCTCGTCCAATGAAGCTCTCTCCATATAATAGAGGCAGCACATAATAGCCGAATTTTCGTTTGATTGCAGGCGTGTAAATCTCCCAGGTGTAATCAAAGTCAAACAATTCGTTGATAAGTTTTCTGTCCCATATGAAATTATCTAGCGGGGCAATAAGCTCGCAACGCAATTTCGGCTCCTGATTTTGCAGAACGGCTTCAATAAGCGGTAAATCCTCCGCGAGGCAGTACAGCATATCCTTCATTTGCTCCACGGCAACAGCAACAATGCGAGCTTCGTGTAATAGCTGGCGGAAAACCTCTTTGCGCTGTGCAGCTTTCAGCCCCCATATATTCAACCATGCATCTGACGCACGATTCCATAAGAGACCAACCGAGCCGATTCGCCGTAGTACCCGCCACTTATGATGCTCAAGCTCATCTTCCAGCGGCTCTGATGCACTCAGCAGATTTGGCTGTATGTACTTCTTGGCTATATCGTAATATTTACGTGTTCCTTTTTTATGATGGATAATCAACTCACCCGTCGAATACATCTGTTCCAGCACTGATCGAGATGAATTGTTTCCACTGCTCCAGTGGATTACCGATTGCCAAGAGAAATCTCCATCCAACTTTAAATCATCCGAACTTAGTGCACCGTGATTTTGGATATGAGCCCGTACTTGCGCTGTCAACGCTTCCATTTCGGGATAGCGTTCGGCATGTTGTCGGGCGGCCTGCCTGTATCGCTCAAAATACGGCCAGTCCTCGACAGGGATAATGGCCAGGTTCTTGTCGGGATAATCGACAAGGCTTCTATCCTCATACAGCAAATCGGCGAGCATTCCCTTAGTAAATCCTTTGATTCGCGACTGTAACACCAATTCGGCGTTTTTTCCGCAAACATCGATGGGGTCGTATTGAATACAGCCAACCTGCCGAGCAAAGTCCAATACGCCCTGCTTCCCGCTAAATTTATATTCGTCCAAAAGTCCGTGTTTCAACAACAGAAATTGCCGTGCCTGGCGGTTTGTTAATTGGATCATGTGCGCACCTACCTCTAGTTTAGTTTTCTTATTATATTACAGAGGGGGATGGAGGGGAAAAGAAAAGCGAAGGCGTGAAGGGAAATTTGTTCACGTCCTCGCTGGGGTGTTTCGTGGACTTTTTATTGGCCGGCTCGAGTCCAGTGCAATACCGAACTCAAAACAATCAATCAGCCGCATAATAAAAACTCTAACTTTAAGTAATACTACCCAGGAGGGCATCTTTTCGTTATTGCATTTCTTTTGTTGGGCCCATCACAGGTGGTACTGGTAAGCCTGCTTGACGTAATAGCACCATCATTTGGCCGCGGTGATGTGTTTGGTGGTCAATTAAGAAACGTAATAATGCACCTTTTGTTGCAACACTCGCAATGCCTGTTTCTGTTAGCAAGTCCACATCTGATAACTTAGCTACCTCTTCCTTGACCGCCTCTGCTGCTTTTTCGTAAGCTGCTATAATTTCTCTTGCTGTCGCTGGAACTGGTTCATCTTGACCAATCATTGGTACAGTTAAACCTGCTAAATGACTAAAATAACCTGTTGTTTCTACTAAATGCCAGCTTAACCAACCAAGTGTACTATGCCCTTCCAAAATACTTTGTCCTAATTTGTCATCTGTTACGGCTTGTAATACTTGCAATGTCCCTTCCACAGCCACTGCCCATTCCTTTAAAAAATCATCCACTTGTCGATACATCCAAACTCCTCCTCTATCATTCACTTCTATTTTATTATACAAAATAGAAAGGAAAAATACAAACGTATGTTCTTGTTAAAAGTGTGTGCAAAAAACATCTGTAACCGCTAAACTTGAGAATACAAACAAATAGGTTAGTGAGATGAGCGATTTGAGTAACGAAAAAAACCAAAAAACAAGCGATGTAAGCATTAAAAATCGTAGAGGAGTTGCTTGGAAGTTCGATAGTCGGGGTATATCTATTTGGTTCTGCAGTAAATGGTGGCTTACACATTAATAGTGATGTAGATGTCCTAGTGATCGCGAATCATAGTTTACCTGAAGTAACTCGAAAAAAACTAACAGATAGACTAATGCTTATATCTGGAAAGATAGGAAAAGCAGATTCTGTGAGACCACTTGAAGTCACGATTATAAACCATAGCGATATTGTACCTTGGCGATAACTACCAAGAAATAAATTTACCTATGGTGAGTGGCTCAGGAGTGATTTTGAGAAAGGACAAATCTAGGAACCAACCTATGACCCTGATTTAGCTATTGTTTTAGCACAAGCGAGAAAGAATAGCATTTCTCTATTTGGTCCTGATGCTTCAGATATTCTTGACCCCAGAGTGATTAAGGAGTCTTTACCTGGGTTGATTGAGGGTATCAAAGGTGATGAGCGTAATGTGATTTTAACCTTGGCTCGAATGTGGCAAACAGTGTCTATCGATGAAATTTCTCTAAAAGATGTGGCTGCAGAATGGGCTTTATCTCGTCTGTCCAAAGAATATTCGACATTACTCAACTTAGCCAGAAAAGCATATCGATAAGTGGGAAGGACTGGATACCGAAGTCACTCGTTAATCATATGAAAAACTCTATAGAATCTTATCTTATCACTTAACTGAAATTTTATTCCTTTTAAGAGCGCGTTTGTTGAAGATCAACAGTAGAAAATAATCAAACTTTTTTATAAAAATTATACAATACTTTACAAAGAAAGGATCCATTTTGATTAATCATTTTTTCAAAACGGATTCTTTTTATTCATCATAAAATATGGGCTTGGGAGATGCTTTTACTCAAACTTTATTCAAAACCTACAGTTGTTGTTCAGAGACATTAATGTTAGTAACTGAACGTTAATGTTAGTAACTAATGGAGTTTGGTATTAAAGTTGTGTACTGATGGTATCGAAAACTTAATGTTCCCTGAGTAAAATAGTCATTCTCTAACACGAAGGAAGTTGGATTAATCATCCAATTTCCTTCGTGTTTTTTGTTTCCTGTGAATAAAAAAAGGTGGAAAAGCAGGGAGAGAGGTACGACAACTATTGTGACACAGGGGGTGTGCCGAAGCAGCTATGTTGATTACAGAATTGTTATCAAACAATAAAGAAGGAGTAGGGGCTGCTCAAAATCCATGAAATAGCCGATGAAACAGCGCTTCTCTTTAATTTTGCAAACGATATCCTCAAAATGGATTGTCAATTTTTAGCGCCTGATGTTCCTCTGATTTGGATATTTTATTTATATATTGTCTTATTTATTTGGATAGTGTTACCTTACCGTAACACTGTCCTATGTTTCTTAAGTTATATTAAGACTCTATTCGACATCATCCTTTATAAACCATCGGAGGTAACACAATGAAAATAAAGAAAACATTATCCGTTGCACTATGTGTAGCAGCTGTCGCAACTTTCTCATCTCAAGCAATGGCCAGTCCGGTCACAACACCAACCAGTTCAACAGTAGCAGCAACCACTAATCAAGTGGGACAAAAGTTTACACTAGCGGGTGTACAAACGAACGCGAATACAGTATTGATAGCAACAAGAACGGTTGATCTCGATTTGGATGGAGTGAAAGACACTCTATATCTCATCGGCGACAAAAATGAATCTCCTGATTTCAGCATTATTAATATCATCGTTGTAAACGGCAAGACAAACAAAGTGTTAAATGCAGGTATTAACGATTTCGGTGGTCTCAACGCTAAAATCAGCTATGTGAGTGATTTTAATAATGACCACGTACTTGATGTGATGATTACCGCTTACTCAGGTGGTAACAACGGCTCCACTAATGCTAGAATCGTAACCTTCAAGAACGCAACGCCTTCCATTATTCTGGGCGGGGACTTGAAGATTAAAGGTGAGCGGGCATTATTCAAAACATTAGAAGTGGTTGACGTGGAAAATGATGGTGTGAATGAGCTGCTTGGAATTAGAAGCATCCATGTCGAAGCTACTTCCGTGGTAGCAGGCTATGAAAAAGTATGGTTCGCATTCAAAGATGGCGAATTCAAATCTATCAAAACAGAAACTACCAAAGAAGATCCATATAAACAACCTGCACTTGGTGAACTGACTGTTGGTCAACCATTCGCATTGCAAGGTGTTAAGACAACAGATAAAACCGTTCTTATCAGAAAACAAGTTAACGATGTTAATAAAGACGGTGCCCAAGATAAAATATATCTGATCGGTGACAAAGCAGATGAGCTTGGCTATGTAAGTAACATCAACCTGGTCTTTGTCGATGGCAAAACAAACACAGTGAAAAATGCAAACATCAATGGTTTCGAAGGCTACAAACCGGAAATTCAATGGATTGGTGATTTCAACGGCGACAAAGCGAATGATGTAATGTTTACAGCATACTCTGGCGGTAACAACGGTACGACAGATGCATACATAGTATCTTTCGCAGGAGATAAGGCACAATCACTTCTGATTGTAAAACCAGTTGTTGGTGGTAAGCCAGCATTTTTCAATACTTTAGAGCAAGTGGATCTTAATAATGATGGTGTATACGATCTGGTAGGTACAAAAAGAATTCATGGCGATGCTACTGCTACAATTCTAGGTGAAGAAAAAACAACATTCACCTTCAAAGACGGTGCTTTCAAGGTTGTAAATACAGTAACAATTAAAACCGATAGCAAGACACCGACTGCACCAACTACTGCAGCTACAACAGGCGCATTCACTGTTGGCAAACGGTTTGAACTTAAGCAGATTCCAACAACAGCAGAAACTATCTTGCTAGCGAAACAACAGGTGGATGTATCTGGTAATGGCGTTGCTGATGACGTCTTCCTGATTGGTAACAAGGATGCCGCAAATGGTGGTTTGGTTACGGATATCAACATCGTCGTTGTAGAAGGTAAAACTAAAAAAGTGATTAACAGTAATATCAAAGGCTTCATGGGGTACCAGCCAAAAATCAGCTTCATTGGAGATTTCAACGGAGATAAATCCAATGATGTCATGATCAGCGTCTACTCTGGCGGTAACAGCGGTAGCACCGATGCTTACGTTGTATCCTTCAAAGACAGTGGTGTTAAAGTTCTTCTTAACGAGTACGTTAAAGTGAATGGCAAACGCTCGCTCTACAATACAATGCTAGCCTCTGATGTAGATAAGAACGGAGTCTATGAGATTGTTGCAAAAAAAACTATTCATGGGGAAGCTACTTCCGTAGTTAAAGGCGAAGAAACCGCTGTTCTTGCTTACAAAAACGGAGCATTTCAGGTTCGTTCGACGGCTGTAAAGAAATCTAAATAACCTTATAGTAAATACCGGTTTTGGTGCAACTATTGAAACTAATCAAAGATAGCCGCCTTATTGTGGTTTGACTATGCTGTCAAACCAAATAATTTATTGATTAATTCAACTTCGGAGAGGGCAGACGAATGATTGCATTCGACCTGCCCTTTCCTTATCATATGCATGATTTCGATTCCCGCGATTGTCTTCTCGGCAGTTTTGAAAGACTTGAATCTCAACATTAGTTTTATGATGTTCTTTACGAATCGAAGATCCTGTTCAATGAACTATGGGAGCATCTCGATTTTCAGACAACATGAAATCAATCGTGTTTCCGTTTGAATCTACTGTTCTATAAAGATATTTCCACTGTCCTTTGACTTTTATGTATGTTTCGTCAACGCGGAATGAATCGTTTGTTGGCTTCAAATAGGGACGAATTCGCTTATCTAATTCCGGCCCAAACTCATGAACCCATCGCATGATCGTTGTATGAGCGATATGTAAACCTCGATCTTTCATCATCTCTACTAAATCGCGATAACTTAGACTATATTTCAAATACCATCTTACCGTTAGCAAGATAACCTCTAATTCATACTGCTTCCACTTAAACAAATCTAATTGTTTCCAAAGTAAATGCCCTACTCGTGGATAGAGAAGCTTAGCGCGCGGCTGTTTGAACGGTGCACTCATTTCAGGGATACAATACAGCGACTTTAATAATTATTGAACCAGATCTGTATGATATCTATTAATCTATTTATTTATTTAAACCAATTATCACAGATGCTTTAGTACACCATGGAAAGGTTTGGAAAATAGTGAAAACATCGAGAAGAAATAAAAGGGCAAGGATAAGAAAGGCAAGAATACGTTTTGGAATTATTGTTCTAGTAACAATTTTTCTAATGGTCTTTTTAATAGGGAGAATGTATTCTTCTCACCAAGAAGGAGTACTACAAGAAGCTATCAAACAAGAAGCTATCCAGCAAGAGGCTATACAACAAGAAGCTATCAAACAAGAAGCTATCCAGCAAGAAGCTATCAAACAAGAGGCTATCAAACAAGAAGCTATCAAACAAGAGGCTATCAAACAAGAAGCCATCAAACAAGAGGCTATCAAACAAGAAGCCATAAAACAAGATGCAATAAAACAAAAAAAATCTGACGGAAAACCTAAAGGGAAAGTTGTTTACCTAACATTTGATGATGGTCCTAGTAAAATAACGGATCAATTCTTAGATGTATTAAAAGAGCAAAATGTAAAAGCAACATTTTTTATGCAAGGAAGTAATTTACAAAAAAAAAATTTACAAGAGAGTGTAAAACGAGTAATACGAGAAGGACATTATATTGGTGGACATAGTATGACCCATGATTATCAAAAGTTATATACAAATAAACATTTTGTACCAGAGATGAATGAAACCTTAGCTCTTATCCATGATATTACAGGTACAAATCCTAAGTTGGTTCGTGCACCTTATGGTTCAGCACCAGGATTGAGATGTAGCCGAATTCGTAATCAAATTGTAGAATCTGGAATTAAGCTTTGGGATTGGACAATTGATTCTAACGACTGGAGATTAAAAGGTCATCCGAACCAAATTCTAGAAAATATTAAAAAGGAAACAAAAGCTGACGTAGAAGTCGTTCTCATGCATGAAAAATCACAAACATTACAGGAACTAACAGAAATCATTACGTTTTATAGGGATAAAGGATATGCGTTTGGCGTTTATAATGATGCTGATCACTTTGTCCTAAATTTTCAGAATGATGAACGACTGTAGTCGGGTTGAACATATGAACACGCTATATTACACTCCAAATATTAGGAAGGAACTGGAATGATGAACAAGAGAATCAAAAAAAAAATCATAGTAGTTCTAGCGCTAGTGCTAGTCTTGATCGGATCAGGAGCTTTTGTGTTCCGTAAACCGTTAGCTATGCTGGCATTTGATATATTTCTGTCGGATCGGGTAGTGAGCACGTTAGAGGAGAAGTCATATAAACCGCTAGACGGGAACGGGGATGTAACTACTCCTATAGTAGAAACGGTGAAACCTTTTTCTGTTTTACTATTAGGTACAGACCAGCGTGGACATGAAACGGCGCGTTCAGATACGATGATTTATGCGGTGATAAGACCTAAAGAATCAAAGGTATTATTGGTTTCAATTCCACGAGATACCTATACGGAAATTATAGGAAGAGGAAAGAAGGATAAGATCAATCATTCCTTCGCTTTTGGCGGACAATTGATGGCGAAAAATACCATGGAGGCTTTACTCGACCATAAGTTAGACTACTATGCTACGATTAATTTTGTAGGATTAAGGGATGCAGTAGATGAGCTAGGCGGTGTGGAACTTCCAATTGAGAAGGATATCGTCAATAAAGGCGTAGACCATGAGAAATTCACGATTAAAGCAAATCAGTCTATTTATAATGGTACGGATGCATTAAATTATGTGCGTTATCGTGAGGATACTGATTTCAATCGTACGAAGAGACAACAGGTCTTTTTGAATCAGGTAGCAAATAAGTTGATGAACCTAAATCAAATCATTAAGATTCCACAATTACTAGATATTATGGGTTCTAACCTCCAAACGGACATGAAACCTAAATTCATCATTGATCTGAGCAAACAACTACTAAACGGAAGCAAAGTTCAAATTACCAGTTATACGGTTATGGGTGAGAGTATACGATTGAACGGCATTTCCTATGACCGTGTGGATAAAGAAGATCTCAAATTTGCTCAAGATTCAATTGATAATTGGATGGACAACACCGTACCAACAGATCAGTTACTCATGCCAGAAGATCAGGATAATGCGGAGTAAGTTAATTTAAATAGTACCCCAGTCAGATGGTTTTCTTGGGAGTCTCCAACTTTCTTTTTATGGTAATTTATAGTGGTTCCATACATTCTTCTTTTCGCGGTTATCATATGCGTCTAGAAACCCAGTAAAATCAACAAAAAGGGTTCCCGTCTTTTTTATCACCCAACAATTTGTTCAGTGACATTAAAGTTGGTGCCTTAACATTATAGTTAGTGTCTTTACACTAGAGTTAGTACCTTTACAACAAAGTTAGTATTTGGTGTTCGGTGATAAAAAAGTCGCAAACCAGTAAAGAAAGTCGTAAACTGGTTTGCGATGGTTAACAGCAATTAATACACCTAGAAAAGTCCCGATGATTATGTCGGGGCTTTTCTTTTTCCCAGGCTCCATTCCACGAAGCCTCACATGCCATCCCAATCCTTTTCTCAGGCTTTTCCCCACTTATTTATCTCACGTTATAGCCATTCTCAGATATTCCTCCGCACTTTTACTCGGTTCATTTTCTCTCCTCGTCCCAGCACTTCGCCGGTAACCTCTATGATATCTACTTACAGTTCCACAGCATCGCACGTGATGCGAGATCTAGGTCTCAACCAGCCAAAACATGGTTTCT
>LIDZ01004316.1_pt1 | contig 24675 bp, 22 predicted proteins | sample 644651 | NCBI WGS metagenome assembly LIDZ01 (sample SAMN03856242, study PRJNA289617) | food metagenome | isolation source: wine grapes on drying loft during traditional withering process | host: Vitis vinifera cv. Corvina | place: Italy: Gargagnago di S. Ambrogio di Valpolicella | collected 2014-01 | reverse complement strand
CATGACGAGCTGCCCAAAGCCTTCGACCGCATGCAGAAACGCCTGCGGGAAATGATTCAACAAATCAGCGAAGCGGCCAACCAGTTGGTGTTGTCGGTACAGCAGATTTCCGGCGCGTCGAAGCAACTGTCCGGTGCGATTCAGGAGCAGTCGACGTCGGCCTCGATGATGGCCGCCACCATTGAAGAGTTGACCGCGAGCATCCATCACGTCTCGGAAAACGCCGACGAGGCTCGCCAACTTGCTAGCCGTTCAGGCGAGCAATCCAAAGACGGCGCGCGCGTCATCGAAAATACGCTGTCAAGCATGAACGATATAGCCAGGACCGTGCAGTACTCTTCCATCCAAGTGGCGGGGCTGGGCCAGCACTCCGAACAGATTTCCTCGATCATTGGAGTGATTCAGGGGGTCGCCGACCAGACCAATCTGCTTGCGCTCAACGCCGCCATTGAAGCGGCCCGAGCGGGCGAGCAAGGTCGTGGATTTGCCGTAGTTGCCGACGAGGTACGCCTGCTTGCGCACAATACAGGCAAGTCGACGCAAGAGATCGCTCTCATGATAGAGAAAATCCAAACCGGCGTCCGCGACACCGTCGAAAGCATGCGCGGTGGTGTGTTGGAAGTGAGTCAGGGTGTGGAAACGGCCGGTACCGCCGGTGCGGCCATCGTCGAAATCCGCCACAGCTCAGAAAAAGTACTGCATGTAGTCGATCAGATTTCATTCGCCCTGCGTGAGCAAACCGCCGCCAGCCAGGACGTTGCCCGCAACGTTGAGCGCACCGCGCAGATGGCGGAAATGAACAACGTTTCAGTGCTGGAACTGCTTAAGACCAGCGATGGCTTGAAGAACCTTGCTATCAGCCTTCAGCAGGAAGTGAGCAAATTTCAGTTGTAATGACTAGAGGGCCGATCGTGAACCGTGATCTGGCCCGACTATCGCCTAACCGAGAACTGCCGATGTCAGGTGCCATCAGCGGATGGTATTGCTATTGATGGCCCAGCCTAGTCATGCGCAGTTCATCGCGTGTAGGCGTCTGCCTAAAAGCGACCGTGTCCTACGCAACTTCCGTTGAGCCGCCCTCTTTTGCCGCTGCTGCCCCTGACATCCTGCTGTGTGCTTCCTGCTGGTAGGTGTAAAAATTTTGCCGCAGGCCTGACATAGTCACTTTTCATAGACATCGGCCGAAGCGCCCATTGATCAAAATAGGTGGGCTTTTCAAGCTTTCTCTTTGCGGTTGAGCGAATTAGCTAAATCCGTTTCGTGAAGGTTCAGTAGGCCGCCTCATCAGTTAATGCGTACGCCTTAACTATTCTATTGCGTTAAAGATATTCAATTAGTGTTTGTTGAATTTGCGAAAGATGAATAAAGCAAAAATGGCGGACACTATCCAGACTGACTGCAGCAACGGGTTAGTTTTCCTAATTTTACGCGCAACCGTGCAAGTGACTGGCGATTATCGGCCAGCACTTGGTCGATTACCGGACCAACGTGCTCGGCTTTTATCAGTGAATAAGCCGGCAAGTCACCGGCAGATAGCAGCGGATTGGCAGTGTACATCCAGAGTTCCTCTTGGAGGTAGAGATCAGGCATAAAGTGCCAAAAACAGGAAGGTGGCGAGCCAGTGCTCGCTCATGTAGTGGTCATGCAGCTGGCCGCTGCTGGCATGCAGATGCTGCGCTGCCGACGTGGTCAGTCGGCGGCGCTCATCGTCGAACTGGAGAGTATTCATTAACAATGACGGCTTCGTATTCAGGAGGAATCGCAAATCCAGCAAGGCCGCAATTTCTTGCGGCGGCTGCCAGCTCGCGGGGCGCAGTCAGAAGTTGTAAACGAAGGTCAGACGAGCATTGCGCTCATCCCGGAGCGGGATAAAGGTCGATGTGGTAGATCCATAATAAAGCGTGCGATCGAATATGTTTTTGACACCCAAGGTCAGCGAGTAATCTTTCGCATGGTAGAATACTGAAAGGTCAGTGCTGGCACCTCCTGGTATTTCGTAGGCGTCTGATATCGTCCCTCCTGTCACACCGCTGAAAGCGGCGACCCCGACGCCTGCACCCAAGCCCTTGTAGCGCCCTTCTTGCAGTTCATAGGATGTCCATAGGGTGGCCGAGTCGGCGGGTTGGGTAGAGAAAGCCGACTCAGTACCGTCCACTCTTTGTGGCTCGGAGAACTTCACATGGGTATAACCCGCTGCGATGTTCCAACCTGGCACTAGCTCACCGTTCAGGTTGAAGTCATACCCTTTACTCAGCTGTGACTGACTGCCGATAGTTTGTCTGATCACGGGGTCATAGTTCGGGACATTATCTTGCTGCAATTCAAAGTAGGCAGTGGTCAATGTCAATGTATCTTCCAGGAGATTGAACTTCGCCCCCACTTCCTTCGACTCGCTGGTCAGCGGTGCTAGGGGCTGGTTGGTAATACTGTTAACAGAATTCGATCCGGTAAATCCGTGAAGCGAGTTCGCATAGACAGTCATCTGTGGAGTCACATCGAAACTGATGCCAAAATTGGGCACCCATTTTTCGGATACGTAGTGACTGCTCGGGTAGCTACCGTCGTCCAAATTTTTTGAAGTCGCGTCGCTAATCCATTTGGCCTTCTTAGCTGCCAGCAGGACATGGGTGCGATCACCAATATCCAATTGATCCTGCAGGATCAGCCCACGCTGCTGAGTGCGGACCTCGCTAGCACGGTAGTTGGGCCCCCCTATCTTCGGGAGCAAGTCTAAGGAATCCGGATCATAAATATTTACTTGCGGGTAAACCCCGCCCTCTCCAGCAACGGAACGATCGTCCTCAACGGTTGCAATGTGTTGGTAGTCCATGCCGACCAATAATTTGTGTGTGACAAAGCCCGTTTGCACCTTCCCTCGGATATCGTTCTGCAGACTCCAAGATTTTTTATTTTGGAGCGAAGAAAAAGGCTCCGCATAGGGCACGGAACCGTCACGATTAAATCCAAACAGCTGCCATATCCGTATGTTATCAGTGTGATCACTATACGTGGCCTTACTATTGAACGACCAGTTATCAATCAAATCTTGGGAAAACTCGTAATATCCGGTCTTGCCTTCACTGCGGAAGCCATCGCCTTTACGAAATAGCCGATAATTGGGTAATTTTTGGATCTTACCGTCAATCGCCACAGTAGAAGATGGTCCCGCTTGCCTTCCATTACTGTACTCAGCACCGACAGTCAGACGCCTGCTCTCACCCTCCCAAGTCAAGGCAGGGGCAACAAAGACCTCCCGCTTACCGTCAAAGTCAGGGGTAACATTGTCTGATTTCATATTCGACAGGTTCAAGCGGTAACTCAGCGAACGATCTTCATTCAGTGCCCCCCCCAAGTCCAGCCCCTGTTTAAGTTCACCATAATCTGCCACTTCCAGGCTCAGCGTTCGCAGATCATACTTAATGGGGGCTTTGCGTACGATATTAATGGTTCCGCCCGGCGTGGAACTACCAGACATGATTGAGTCTGGCCCCTTGATGACTTCTACACGTTCAACACCTTGAATCGGAGTGCCATCTAAACCGGGGTTGGGAATACCATTGGTAGAAGTCTTGGTGACGTTAAATCCACGAATCGTGTACCTGACATCGCCGCGGTTGCTTACAGTTTGCTGAACACCTGCTGAGCTTTTGAGCGCATCGGCCAGATCGATTACCTGGCGATCCTGGAGTAATTTTGCGCTAAGCACGTCAACCGACTGGGCGGTCTGTTTCAAAGGTGTATCAGTTCTTGAGACGCTGCTTGAGTTGGAGGGGTTGTAATAGAGTTGATCATCACTCAGCGCCGAGCCATTGACCGCGATTGAAGGCAACTGAGCATCATCGGTGGCGGTAATATTCGTCGGAGCAACATCCAGTGCCTGAGGCGCGCTCGTAACCGTCAGCGTACCATTGGACGTCACGTCCAGAACCAGATCCGTACCTTGCAAACAGGCCGCGATGGCTTGCTCCGCTGTCATGTTGCCGCGCACTGCGCGCCCTTGGTAGGGAGCAACGAGCGTTGGCTCGAATGAAATCACGCGACCACTTTGCCGTGCAATATTCAACAGCATTGTATTGAGTGGCGCTGCCGGTATCTCATAGTGCTCGCGCGCCACGCTTGTTGCTGGGTTTTCTTGCGCCAGCACCAGGGGGGGGATAACACCCAAGGCGAATACCATGGCTATGCGTAAAGGCGTCAACGCGTAGCGACTAGTGGATTTTTTCATCAGCATCCTCGACGGCAGAGCAGGTTTATGAGTTCTGTTACCTACTTTGTGCAACGAGAGAAAAAAAGTGACAGTGGCATTACCAAAAAGACTACGCCCGCACAATTTCATGATGCGTTCAGCTAACGTAATCCATTTCACAAAGTCTGGGGGCGGACTCGCCTGCTCTCCATCTCTGCCGTATCAGTCCGGCACTGACAAGCCATGAAATATGGATGCGCACTTGAATTGTGCGGGATGAAATGGAGCGCACCAAATCGACTCAGATATTCCGAAAAGCTTTACAAAAGCCAAGATAAAATTCGAATTCAACGTAGATTATTAGAATGGCATTCGCCTTGCATTGTTTTCGCATAGGTGCCGCCATGATCAATGTGAGCGGATTTAGATAAAGAGTCAGCGCTTTCGAGAAAGACTAATCATGTCCAGTGCACTGATTGGCAAACCCGATTTACTCACCGAAATCTTCCGTCGCGATTATCGCTGGTTAGCTGAACGCTTACGCTATCGCCTGGGCTGCCAGTTTAATGCCGAGGATGTTGCTTCAGAGTCTTTTTTACAGTTCTCAACCCTATCCTCGCTGGAAGGCGTGCGCGAGCCGCGAGCGATGCTGACGACTATAGCCAATCGCGTCCTCTACGAGGTTTCGCGTCGCAAAGCGCTGGAGAAAGCATACCTGCAGGCACTCGCTTCAGCTCCCGAACATGTGCATACTTCGCCCGAAGAACAGCACCTGCTTCTCGAGTCGCTGCTGGCGATCGACAAAGCATTGGACGGACTGTCGAGCAAGGCGCGACAAGCCTTCCTGCACAGCCAGCTCGATGGTATGACCTACGCTCAAATCGCGGTTAAATTGGGTGTATCCGCAAGCATGGTGCGTCAGTACATGACTAAAGCCTTGACTCAATGCTACTTGGTTGCAGCGCAATCCTGAGTGCGGAGCATACGATGCCGAAATTTATTGCACCCGATACCGTTGCACAGCAGGCAATCGAATGGATGGTGCACCTCCACTCGGGCGAGATGAGCGACGAGGAACGTTCCGATTTTGAGCGCTGGCGAGCCGAACACCACAGCCACGACCTGGCATGCCGCCGAATTGAAAAGGCCTTGGGCAATATGCCTCAGGTGGCAGCCGAGCCCTCGCTGCGCAAAACCTTGAACAATACAGGCAGTCGCCGTGAATTTCTGACAAACGCTTTGGCCATCACGATGCTCGCCTCTACCGGCGGCTGGTTTTACAACCGGCATAGCCCGCTGACTGGATTGCTGGCTGATTTGCATACGGCCACTGGAGAACGCTCCACCACTCGCCTGGCTGACGGCAGCATGCTAACCCTGAATGCGCGCAGCAGCGTCGACGTCAAGTTTGATGCAAATCGTCGTCATCTCTATTTGACGAAGGGGCAAATTTACATTGATGCCCAGCCTGCACAAACCCCGCTGGTGATCACGACGACCCATGGCGAGATCAGCATGCGCAGCGGCGCATTCACTGTCTCCGTCAGATCCGACGGCACACGGGTTGCCGCCCTTTCGCAAGCCGCACAGATCAGCGCCCGCAACCTCAGCACCCAACTCCTTACAGGCCAGGGAGTGCTGTTTAATAACCAGGGTATTTTCCCTCGTCAGATTGCGGTGCACTCAGAGAGCGCCTGGATCAACGGATTCATCGAAGTCAATGATCAGCCCCTTGGAACCCTTATCGAGGCCTTCCGCGATTACCGCACAGGAATCGTCCGGGTATCACCGGAAGCTGCCAAGCTGCGGGTCAGCGGAGTTTTCCCGCTCGACAATACCGACTACGCCCTTGAAGCCCTCGCTCAGACGATGCCTGTCGTCATTACCCGGACCAGTGGATATTGGATCAGCATTTCCAAATCCTGACCCTTCTCGCCTCCCTCTTCAAAAAAATCTCGCACACTCACTGTCACTTTTATCTTCTGGTTGCACAGACCTTATAGAGATAACCAGAGTGTGCCGCCGTGAAACCTGCTCAACGCATTCGCTTCGCCACCCCAGCCCCACCTTTACGCTTGGCGCTCGCGCTCTTGTTGCTTTGCATCAGCCGCCAAGCGATGAGTTGCGAATTAGACGCTGCTTACCCCTTTCACATTGAAGCTCAAAGCTTGAGTGAAACCCTTCTGCTGATTGGTCGTGCGAGTGGTTGTACCGTCTCGTTCAAACCCGACAACACGCGTGACTACCAAAGCCAACCCATCAACGGCCGCCTTAGCGTGCGCCAAGCCATGGGGTTGGTACTGATCGACAGCGACCTTGAAACGCTGCAAACCCGCAACGGTTCCCTGACCGTCCGTAAGCGCGGCGCCGCACCCCGTCATTTGGCGGAAGAATGAAGAGTAAGCCGACTATGACCAACTTGAACGTCCACCTTAAAGAGGGTGTAGACCCTCTGACCTGGAAGGCGGAACCAGCGCTGCCCAAAGAAAACAAGTGCTTTCCATACGGTCTGCTATTTGTTGCTGGCGCGGTGCTGATCGCACACGTGGGATTATTTGCCATGCTGGTAACCCAGACGAGCAACAAGGAAATCACCCTGACCACTGAACCGGCTGCCAGTGTCCGGGTGTCCATGGTCGCCCCACCTCCCCCACCTCCTGAAGTGCCGCCAGAGATCATACCCATACCGCCCGCGCCTCCTGTGCTAACCAGCGAGAAAGCCGAGCGCACGGTTGCACTGGAAAAGCCCAAGCCCATTGAAAAGCCTAAGCCATTACCAAAACCAAAACCCGTTCCCAAGAAAGTCGAGCCGACTCCCGTTGTCGAGGCCAAGCCTGTAGAGCCGGTACCTGCCCCACCACGAGAGGCTCCCGTCAGCGAGAAGACGCTCGATCTGCCGGCGTCTGGTCCCAAGGATGTACAAACCGTCGGCTGTCGCGTACCTGCGCCGGACTACCCACGCCAGGCTCGCCGTCAGAAGATTGAAGGCAATGTCTTGGTGCGTTTGCAAATTGACACCAAAGGTCAAGTGGAGTCCGCCAACATCGCCCGCAGCAGTGGCAATCAAGATCTCGATGAGGCCGCACGCAAAGCCGTAATGGGCGCCTCATGCACGCCCTACATGGAAAGCGGCCGAGCTATCGCAGTGCGCGCAGTACAACCCGTGTCATTCCGTTTGAATCAATAAAATCAGCCTGAGAGGTCACATCAAATGCAGGAATTAGGATTGGCTTATGCCTGGCAACAGGCCGACTACGTCTCCAAAACGATTGCGTTCGTCCTGACGATCATGTCCGTATTGTCCTGGAGCGTGATTCTCATCAAAGCCGTCCAATTGCTGCGCTTGGGGCGGATGAAAAAGCGTGCGCTGGGTTTTTGGAACGCCAGCGGATTTGTCGAAGGCGTAAAGAGCCTTGGTCAGAAAAAGTACAACCCCTTCCGGGAATTGGCCATCGCCGGGCACGCTGCCAACTCTCACCAGAACCAGCGAAGCTCGCAGTTGCATCAACGCTTTGATCTCAGCGACTGGCTCGCCCGCTGCCTGAAAGAGGTTCTGGACGACCATGTCACCAAGCTGCAGGCAGGATTGGCGATCCTTGCATCCATTGGTAGCACAGCACCGTTTGTTGGGCTATTCGGCACGGTCTGGGGTATTTATCACGCGCTGAAAGTCATTGGCATGAGTGGTGATGCCTCACTGGCCCAGGTAGCGGGGCCCGTGGGTGAGTCGCTGATCATGACGGCCTTCGGCCTGTTCGTCGCCATTCCGGCTGTGCTGGGTTACAACGCCATCGCCCGGAATAACAAAGGCGCGGTCCATCAGCTCAGTCGCTTTGCCCATGACCTGCATGCCTTCTTCCTGACCGGCGCACGGGTTTGCTTGGAGCAAGCCCAAGCCGATAGCAAGGTCACCGTGATGACAGCCAAACAGGGAGGCAGAGCCTGATGAGCATGTCTCAAGGTTCACAGTTCGACAGCGACGATGCCCTGCTGAACGACATCAACATGACCCCCTTGATTGATGTGATGCTCGTGCTGTTGATCATCTTCATCATCACCCTTCCGGTGATCAACAAGGCCGTCAAGGTCGACCTGCCCAAAGGTGAAGCCCAGACCATCGCTGTGCAAGACAAGAGCGTGGACGTTTCCATCACGGCAGACGGCAGCATCCTGTGGAACAAGGAGCCTGTGGATGACGCCCAACTGGCACAGAAAGTGGCGGTAACGGCGGTACAGGAATCACCGCCTGTACTGCGCGTCTATGCAGACAAAGCGGTTCGCTACGAGCGAGTCGCTCAGTTGCTGTCCACTGCGCAAAAAGGCGGACTGTCGAAAATTGATTTTGTCACCGACGCCACTCCCAGTCACTGACTGCGCTAACGCCGCTAACGAGTAATGATCATGACCTCTTCGACGTCCGCACTAGACGACGGACATATCCTGCCTTTGCCTGAATCAACGTCGGGGCACTCTATCGCTGAGCGCCCAAGCATAGGCCAGGTGCTTTTGCCTTTTTGGTTTTCCAGCGAGAAATGGCTTGCGTTAGGACTGGTGAGCGTCATCCTCACCCTCACATTCGTCGGTACCTATGGGGCTGTCACCTTAAACGAATACCAGGGAAAGCTGACCGATGCTCTGGTGGCATTGGACTGGGAAGCGCTCAAGCCTCTCTTCCTCTTCAGTCTGCTGTTGGGAGTGGTGACCGGAGTGCTGCCTAGCGGCAGCAGTATCATTTCGGGATACCTGGAACTTCGCTGGAGGACTTGGATGACCCATTTCCACCTCGACAAATGGACACGTAACGCTCACTTCTTTGCCTTGGAGCGTGACGGACTGATCAGCAATGCTGATCAGCGAATCGCCGAAGATATTCGGCAGACTGTAGAGGTTACTATCAAACTGCTCATTTCGAGCACATTAGTGACTGTCAATACTGTCACCTACAGCATTGTGCTCTGGAACCTTGCCGGAGCACTTGAATTCGAGGTGTTCAATCATCAGTTCAGCATGACCGGCTACATGGTTTATGCCGTCTTCATTTACCAATTTTTACAGTTACTGATATCGCACTGGCTCGGGAAGAATCTGATCGGCCTGAACATGCATAAGCAAACGGTTGAAGCGGACTTCCGTCATCAAGGCATGCAAATACGCGAGTACGCTGAACAGATTGCATTCTACGGCGGTGAAGAGCGTGAAAAGCGTTCCATGGTTGAACGATTTTCCCGTATCCGTGCAAATACCATACAACTCCTCACGCGCACGTTTTCCGTGACGCTTGGACAAACTTTCTACAATCATTCACTCACCCTGCTACCCACACTGCTCGTATTGCCGCTGCTGCTTGCAAGTAAGATTTCTTATGGACAAATGGTATCCATTATTGGTGCCTACGCCATGCTTGCCGGCACCGTTGCCTTTTTCCCTCAGGCTTATATCACTTTCACCGAATGGCTGGGGCTCACCAATCGCTTGCGCGATTTGCAGTGGGCCATCAACAAGGTAGAGCAACAACAATCTGAAATTAGCCACCTGAACAGCCTTGGACCCTACCTGCATTGCGAGGCGTTGAGTCTGTTTACGCCGAAGGGCAAGGCGCTGGCACGGCTTGATAGCTGGACGGTGGAAAAAGGCGAGCGTTGGTTAATCAAAGGACGCTCCGGTAGTGGCAAGAGTACCCTTTTGCGCGCCCTGGCAGGCTTATGGCCATACGGCGCGGGGCAGATCTGCCTTCCTCACGGCCGTCAGTCACTTTTTCTTCCCCAGAAAAGCTACATTCCCACGGGCTTATTGAAGGATGCACTCTGTTACCCCCATACCAGCAGCGACTTTACTGATGACCAATGTCGGCAAGCACTCATTGATTGCTGCCTGCCTGCACTGAGCGACTCCCTTACGGTTCGGGAACGCTGGCAGCAAACCTTATCCGGTGGTGAGCAGCAGCGCCTGGCTATGGCGCGCGTGCTGTTGCAACGCCCGAGCTTCATTTTCCTCGACGAAGCCACCAGCGCGCTTGACCCGGAAACCGAAAACAGCATCTACACCACCCTGATTGAGCAACTGCCAGAGAGCACTCTGATCAGCGTTGCGCACCGTGAGTCTCTGGCTCGCTTTCACTCTCACACCCTCGATTTAACACACTCACAATAAGGAACACATCATGTCTGACATCATCACCGTGACTGAAGAGAACCTCGATTCTGAGGTGTACGGCGCCAGCAAGGCAGTACTTCTCGACCTATGGGCACCCTGGTGCGCACCTTGTCGCACGCTGGCACCGATTCTGGAAAAACTCTCTGCACTGGGTGGCGAAAGCCTCACCGTTGCGAAAATGGACGTCGAGAAATACCCCGATGCGATGACTCGTTTTGGCGTGCGTGGCATTCCAGCATTGCTGCTATTTAAAGACGGCAAAGAGATAAGCCGAGAGGTTGGCACCAAGACGCTTACACAACTTAAAGAGTGGATGGCCCACTCTGACGTCAAGCTCAGCGAGCCGGCCCCAACCCCGACTGATGCAGCAATGTTCGGGGCATTTTATGGTGATCCCCAACTTAAACAGTTTTTCTGCGACCGCTTGTTAGCCCACGCGCAGCAGGGGGAAATCAAATCGGACAATAACTCTTATTGGATTGAAGGTTCTGGCACAACAGGCGCCGCATGGGTGCATTCGGCTGACCCTGTGGTATTTGAGCGTTTGACCGGTCTTCCTGCTTCTTTTTCCATCGCTCTGGACTTCACTAAGCCAGTCAAAAGCGCTGACCTTGAACCGATAATGCAGGCACTCAAGCCGGGATCGGATCTGGGCAATGTACCGCTTCGTCTGACTCACTCGCTCTTGAGCGAAGCCCTGTTCGACTGGCCGAACCTGCTTTCGCAATCGGCGTTGATCACAAGCTTGCGCAAAGAATGGTTGGGGCTCTGTGAGCGTTACCTGGCAGGGAACACCGTCTCAGAGCAAGATTGGAAGGACCTGGCCTTGCGCGCGAAGACGCTGAACAACCACGAAGATCCGGCAGTTAGAAACACTGCCGGATTGATTTCGACGCTATCGCCGCCGCCAACAGCCAACAATGCCGATGGCTGGACAGTCGTTTTCAGACTCGCTAGAACCGTGATGTTTTCAATCGGCCAACACCTCAGCAACTGGACACTGGAAGAACGTCAAACCGAACAGCGTCGCTGGGATTGGTTTAATGAAAAACAATCACAGAGCGCTTCCGGTGAGCTCAGTCAGGAAGAAATTCAAGCCTACCGCGAACAGTGGTTCCGTGAAAACGAAGCCTATCAGCTTAAAGAAAAAGTTTTTTTTGACAATGAGTTACAAGGCCTGCACCCCGTTCTGGACTGCATGCGCAATCACCTGGTAACACTGATGCGCGGCGCCCCGCCATTCAACCCCAACTGAATTTGAAGGAGGTGTCTTATGACTGCAGCATTTTCCAACAGCCCCACCTACCTGGCAGAACTCGCCAAACAGATCCTCACACTGGCACGCAGTCAAGGTGCAAGCCATGCACAGGTTAGCCTCTCGCAAAGTCGGGGCTTGTCGCTATCAATGCGCCAGAGCCGAGTGCAGTCGCGCGTTCGGGAAACCCACAGCGGCTATTCGTTGACAGTGTTCATGGGCAAGCATCAAGGCTCTGTCAACTCCACTGACTTGAGCCCGAGCACCCTCTCTCAATCCGTTAAAGCGGCCTGTGCGATCGCCCGCTATACAGGCGAGGACGCTGCAGCCGGTCCAGCCAGTTCCGAACAGCTTTGCTCACCCACTAGCGATCTGAATCTGTTCCATCCATGGGACATCAATGAGGATCAAGCCGTAAGCTTGGCCCAACGCCTGGAAAGCGGGCTAGAGAGTGCCGGTGGATCGGTACAAAGTGAAGGCGCTTGGGTCAACAGCCATCAGTCCTACTTCTTGCTTGCTACCAGTGAAGGCTTCAATCAAGGTATTGCAAAATCGACCCATAGCCTGGGTGCCAGCGCACTGGCGCGTAATGACCAATACTCCGAACGAGACCACTGGTCCGAGTCTGCAACTGATGCCCGCAATCTACCGTCGGTGGAACAGATCGGCAGGAACGCCGGATTGGGTGCCGCTGCCTACTTGAACAAAGGTGCGTTAAGCAGCCGCCGCTGTGCCGTATTGTTCGACCCGCGCACTGCAACCAGCCTTATCGGGCATTTCATCCAGGCTATCAGCGGCCAGGCGTTGTACACCAACGCCACCTTCCTCAAGGACCAAATCGGCCAGTCTGTCATGGCCGACCATTTACGTCTTTATGAGGATCCCTACCTGGCTGGCGGCAACGCCAGCAAGAACTTCGATAGCGACGGAATTGCTCCACAACAGCGTTACCTGGTCGAGGATGGAGTTCTCAAGGGATATTTACTGTCCCTCTACGGCGCCAGACGCCTGGGAATGGAACCTACCGGTAATGGTTTCGGTCCCGGCAACCTGCTGCTAAGCAGCCACTCGACTGGTGCCGACGACGACTTGCCGGCCATGCTGCGCAAAATGGGGACAGGTCTGCTCGTCACGAGCCTGGCGGGCAACGGTGTGCGCCTGATCTCCGGAGACTACTCCCGTGGTGCCCGAGGTTTCTGGGTCGAAAACGGAGAGATTCAGCATGCGGTTACCGGTATCACCATTGCCGCCAATCTGAAAGAGATGCTCAAAGGCATCGTTGCCGTTGGCATCGACGTCATTTGCCAAGGCCCCTTCAGTACGGGTTCTATTTTGATAGAACAGATGCAAATTTCTGGTCAGTAGCCCTCCAACGGAATACCTACTATGTCGTTAAATCAAGTGAATCATCTGGCACTGGCCAGCGACGTACTGCTGTCTCCCCATGGCCTGGATATCTCAGACCTGCACCGGGTGTTCGACTGTGTGCATGAACATCAGGTCGACTATGCCGATCTCTATCTGCAGTCAACCCGCGAAGAGCGTTGGTCGATGGAAGACGGGGTCGTCAAATCCGGCAGTTTTTCCGTCGACCAGGGTTTCGGCCTGCGGGCATTAAATGTCGATAAAACAGCCTTTGCCTATTCACAGCATATTGACCGTCAGCAACTGATGGAGGGCGCAAGGTCGGTTCGCACAGTCGCCACGCATGGCGACGGGCGTATTGAGTTGAAAGGCCAAGCACTGCAGCGCTCTGGCTTTTATGGACACGACGACCCGTTGCAAGCCTGCGAAACGGCGGAAAAAATAGCCCTGCTGCAATCTATCGATCGCAAGGCCAGAGCACTGGACCCTCGCGTTTGCCGGGTAATAGCCCACCTTCAGTTGAGCCATTCGGTGATCATGGTGATGCGTCACGATGGCCGATTGGCCGCCGATCTACGCCCCATGCTGGTGTTGCAAATGCGGGTTTTTGTCAACCAGAACGGACGTCTTGAAAGTTCCGGGGGAAATATTGGCGGTCGAAGCGACTTCAGTTTGTACAGCGATGCCCGTGTGGATCAAGAACTTCGTCGGGTCGTCGACTCAGCGCTGATCAACCTGGAAGCAGAAGCCGCACCTGCCGGCAGCATGCCTGTGGTCATCGGGCCAGGCTGGCCCGGCATGTTGCTGCATGAAGCCATGGGGCACGGATTCGAAGGGGACTTCAATCGAATGGGCACCTCAATCTATTCCGGCAAAATCGGTCAGCGCGTAGCCGGCCCCGGGGTGAACATTGTCGATGACGCGACGTTACCTGGCAGACGGGGATCGCTGCATATCGACGATGAGGGCGAACCGGGCCAGTGCACCACACTCATTGAGGGCGGGATTCTGGCGGGCTACATGCATGACAGCCTCAACGCACGGCTGATGAAGCAGCACAACACGGGTAATGGTCGCCGCGAATCCTATTCGCAGCTGCCCATGCCACGCATGACCAACACGTTCATGCTAGCCGGTGAACACAGTCCCGAAGAGATCATCGGCAGTGTGAAAAACGGGATCTATCTGGCGGATCTTGGCAGTGGTCAGGTGGATATTGTAAATGGCCAATTCACTTTCGAGAGTGAACTGGCTTACTTGATAGAAAATGGCAAAATCACCCGCCCCGTCAAAGGCGTGACCCTGACGGGCTCAGGCCCGCAAACCCTGCAGATGATAAGCATGATTGGCAATGACCTGGCGCTGGACAACGGCGGCGCCACGTGCGGAAAATCTGGCCAAAGCGTTCCGGTTTGCGTAGGTCAGCCGACTATCAAGGTTGATCAATTGGTAGTGGGCGGCACCGCTTGAAAAAACAGTGAAGGTGGGGCGACTCGGGTCGCCCTGCCTTCGGATGCAGCGAATCAAAGCGCATAGCGAAGTGGCAAACTGGTCGAGTATTTAATTTGTTCCATGGAGAAACTTGAGCTGATATCCGACAGCCCTGGAACGCCTATCAGTTGTTTATAGACTGAATCGTATGCCGCCACATCGGGCACCGCCACACGCAACAGGTAGTCTGTATCTCCAGCCATACGATAGACTTCCACAACTTCCTCGATCGATGACACCGCACTATGAAAGCGATCAATCCAGTCCGAATTGTGTTGAGTGGTCTTGATTGAGACAAACACGATCACACCAACATTCAGTTTTTTGCCATCCAGAAGCGCCACCCGAGCACGGATAATGCCCGACTCCTCGAGTTTCTGAATGCGCCGCCAACAGGCCGTGCTTCCCAAGCCGATCTGCTCCGCGATATCACCTACCGGCCGAGTACAGTCTTTTTGAAGAATGTCCAGTATTGCCCTATCAAGTTTGTCCATGAGGTATCATGCCTTGGCCTTGGAAGATAACGGTAAACGTATGGAATCCGACGACCATCATTTTCCAACAAACAAGTGCCGAGCGCCATCAAACTTTACAATCCAAGCAATATGTTGGGCCCTAATATCATATCCACCTCTAAGCGATCGCGGCATTGTCAACACCCTTCACCCACTCACCGACTGAACCGGCGAAACGCTCCAGGCTCGAAAAGTATAACCAGCGCTATCAGCCTGAGCGCGCGGAAAACTATCCTGATGAGCGTCATGGCTATGAGCCTTCACCAGGCTAGACACTCCGCGAGCACTTATTCACCGCAACGCACGCGCCACCAGCCATGCGACCGACCTTTGAAAGAGGCGCGCGTGTAAAGCTTTTTAATTATAACGACGGTATGAGAACGAATTTATCAGCGAGGTCATCCAGGCTTCCAGTGCTGGATCTTTGCTGTTGACAAGCCCCCACCATAATCATTAATTCATGAACGTAAAATCCACCACCCAACTATAATTCTTCAACACACTCGCTTGATTTGCATCTAGAGAACACTATACTCAAAACACAAAAGGATTGTACAAATGCCAATTTCTGGGGATGCTTTTAAAACGGGCCGCAAGACACTAGGTCTAACTCAAGCGGAAGTTGCGGATGCTTTGGGTGTTTCGATAGATATTATTAACAACTGGGAGACAGGAAAGAAGCCAATTCCAGAAAAAATGATAAAAAAATCAATGACCTCAAGCCGAGCGATATAAAATCCCCTGATCATGGCCGATCACTTTATTCATTGCCCCCCTAGGTTTTTATCGTACGCCTAACACTGTAGAACATGCCGAAATACGTCAGGAGTTTTATCTGAAAACCCCAGACGCTTTAATACAGGCTTCCTGGTACTTTCACGACTACCCACTGATGCAAGCTTTCATTATCGACAGCAACTGCACTGTTTGCAGAAGCATTGAAGATATAGATAAAACAATAGCACGGGCCGTTAAGGAAGTGCACTTCATACACAAAATTTCACCCTCTACCAACACCCCAATTCTTTCAACAGAGGGTCCAGATGCGATTACGCACGCCAGTAGCTACTCAGATTTTTCTGAGGCCCTGGAGGAAGCAAACAAACTAATCAGTGAAGGTTTTTGTATCGCACTGAGTATTCCGAATGGAACTCGATTGTACAACGAAGGGATTATCAACTTTCAAAATGGCAATCTCTGAGTCATGCACTATAATGAATCTTTACTATGTAGCGGTTACATAATCCAGGACGCAACGTTAAGGATGCTCTGAAATAGCTGGTTGAGATAGACTTTTTCGACTTTGGCATTGGGTCGCATCATGGCGGGCTGGCACCTGAGGGAATCGGGAGCAGAGCATCCGGGATCAGCTAAGCGCTTTGAATGTGTGGTTTATGCAGCGTCTAACACATACCGTTCGTCGTTATTTTTTAGAAAAAAACTAAAAATACCGACAAATTGATAGATGCCAACAAGAATACAGGCTTTTAAATGACTAGAGATCAAGTTCAAGCGAAACTAGACAAGATTACCGATAACTATCGGCTTTTAGGGGCGATACTTTCGAAAGTTTTGGGTATCGATTTGATTCACGACAGCTCTTTTTTGGCGCAAATTGATGAGCTGAAAAAGGCTATGTCTGCCTTCGAAGAGACTATTTACTTACTTAGGGAGGCTTTCGACGCGAGCAACAAACACAATCGGGACTCTAGAGCCAATCTTAGACTGATTATAGGATAGGTCGACAGCCTCTCTTTCATACATCAGCGATGAGGCGTATGCGTCCGGCCAACTCATCTCTACACAGCCTCGCAAGCCCAAGACATGGTGTGCTCTTAAAATTTATATGGGCACCAGTTCTAGCCTTTAAGCGGGTCCTTCATGCAGCCAACACGCCGCTCCTATTCAAAATCCTTCAAGGCCCAGGTCATTCAAGAGTGTGCCCAGCCCGGCGCTTCTACTGCCAGCATCGTACTCGGTCATAGCCTCAGTCCATAAATAGATTCGTAATTGCCGATGGTGACTTTCACCGGGCAATTATCCGTGCCAGCGACAGCCCGCGACTGCAGCAAAGCTACGCCATGCTGGAGAACGAGATCGAATTGCCATTGGTGCTGCAACAACCCTGCTATGGATACGCCAACCACGAACACTTGATAGAGTGCTTGCGCAGTCGGGATTTCGGGACGGCTGGGACAGCGTTTTTCGAGCACTGAAAGGATTTGAGTACGAAGCTGTTACGCGCGAATGTCGAGAGACAGCAAAAAAAATATTACCTTGATCACGTCTTGACAAAGTCAAAGTTGGCCTAACCTTCAGGCGGCATTTGAAATACTCATGTTATGGCCCGAACAACTGCATCGAGATCCTGCCCATTGATGGGTATGCGACCTTCTCGCCTTGAGGCTGTCGGCAGTCTCCAGCTCAGACATCTAAGGAAACGGAACGAGATCGGAAAAGCTGGGCCAAGCGACCATAATCGTTCGTACGGTGCCACGTTGAGCTCCTCGAAATAATCCTTACGAAGCTCTGCCAAGTGGACCTCTTTCCCTTCCACTCAACGAGCCATTCATTGAAAATTAATTCTTGAGGTGTTGATCCTGATCAGGAATTGCTTCTTCGTAACTGTCCCGTCCGTCGGCGAAACTTTTATTGATCGCAGATAACCGCTAGCGCATTATTGTAGAAAAATTATTCGGCAGAGGATGATGTCTCTACTAACGCAACTTGAAGCGCTCCCACCACCTCTCGGAACTGCTGGTCAAACGCTTTCGCCCTGATGTCGATAGTCAGGCGTTTCAGGAGTTTCTTTAGCCGCGCATCGGAAAGGCCTAAGTCCAACTAATGGTAATAGGTGAACTTTTCCTTCGTGTAGATCAGGAAGTGTTTCTTTAGAAAACCGGCATTTACACCGCCGTCCAGTTTTCCTTTGGCCGGATGCATAGTGTCCCTTAATGGAATAATCAACATTCGGTTTCGTTCCGCTCAAGCTTTCATTGAATTTAGATACCCCATGCTTAACCGCATCGTTGATCACAGAATGGCTATATTTGAACTTCGCGTAGTACTTGCACTGCACGGCGGTGATGTCCCTTGCGGTTCGGATATGTATGCATTCAATGCACTCAATATCGATTAACGAATCCAGCGCACCTTGTAAAGATGCATATCGTTCATTGCAAACCGCACGGCCTCGCTTCCGTCACGATTGGCCAGATGAAACCCATAGGCCCACCAGTTTTCCTCTACTTCGACCCAAGCCATGCGCTCGCCGAGCACGCTCACGGCTTTGATTCTGGAGGATGAACCCAATGGCTCGAAAGGTGAGAACGCGCCGCTCTGTGGATTGAACAGCCACACGCCATCGTCGGTGGTCACCCAATAGCGACCATCGCCAAGGGAGGATAAGTCGTGGCCGTCACGTCGCCCCGGCAATGTCCAGCGCTCCAACTCCTTGAGGGAAGGAGCCGTGCGATCGCCGCTCACCGCGAACGATTGCAGCAGATCGTGGGACAATGTCAGCAGCCGACTCTGCGCATTATCCCAGACGACTCCATGGCCGGAAGGAAGCGGGACCTCGAACAGCGGCGTTTCGTTGCGGTTGCGGTCGTACAGTTGAAGACGATCGCCCTTGGGATCAATCGACAAAGCCACTGCAATCAAGCCGTTGGGCAGCAACTCCGCAGAATGCGCCATCGGCGCCTCCGCCCGAAACAGTACCTTCCCTGACGCCCGGCCGAGCAACACAACGCCACCAGTAGAGGAAGTCACCAGGATTTCGCGGCCGCCGCTCACAGGTTTACATTCATCAATATGCGCCAGTAGTTTGTCACGGTAAGACGCAGGCAGGTCCTTGGTATCGGCCGCACTCCAGCGCCATATCTCGGTGGCCGCGGTGGCCTGTACCTGGTACTCGCGAACCTGATCATCGCCACAGGCGTAGAGCCGTTCTGCTGCCTGAGTGGCGAAAGTCGGCGAGGTGATTGCGAGCGCAAGCAGGCAATGCAAGGGATGCATGACGACATCTCCAGATAAAGGATCGGTTAACAGATAAAGGGTTAGTTCAAACGAAAAAGCAGGCGCGCAAGGGAATCAATGCAGCGCCACGGGCCGCTGCGTCACAACTCTGCTGCCCCATGACCAGGCGCGGGCGAGTGGCGTTGACGCCGTAGCGATCGCCGCCCCAATACTCGACCCGCGCCATTAAGGCTTCGCCGAGCGCCACGGGCAACTGGCCGCCGAACACAATCGCCTGGGGATCAAGGATGCCGCTGAGGGCGTTGATGATGCGATTCAGGCACGGCATCACCCGTTCGATCCAGATCTCGACGCCGGGCCAGCGCGAGTCGAAGCGCAGCCAGATATCTTCGATGGAGTCGACATCGACCCCCTGCTTCTGGAGGACTTCCAGCAGATAGCGCAATGCCGGACGAACCTCCTGCTCGTCCCGAGTCAATATCGAACTGAGTTCGCCGGCATTGCCGTTGGCGCCAAAAAATGGTTTGCCCTCGATCACCAACCCACCGCCAAAACCGTAGTTGAACCCCAGGTAGGCGAAGGAGCGCGCCCAGCGCCCCGCGCCGCATAGGCTTTCACCCACGGCGGCGGCACTGACGCTGTTCTCCAGCCAAACCGGCAGGCCAAAGGTCTCTTCCAGCAGCGGCTGCAAGTCGATCAGCGACCAATCGCGCAGCGGCTCGGGTGCGTTGATCTGGCGACGGTCAGCGACAAAGTAGCCGTTCATTGAAAAGCCGATGCCCACCAGGCTGGCGCGGTCCACGCTATTGCGCGAACAGATCCGCTCCAGGGCAGCTTGCAGTCGTTCCAGGGTGCTTTGGCGACTCAGGGGCGGAAAGCGGAAACGCACCTCCTCCACCAGTTCGCAGTTGAGGGCCGTCAGGGACATGATCGCGCAATCGGTGTTGATCGCAATCCCGACACTGAACACGGTTTTGGTCGCCAGTTGCAGGCTCGGCGACGGCTTGCCGCGCCCGCCACCGGGCAACGGAGGTCCCGCTTGCAGTAAGTCTCGCCCCAGCAGCCCACCGATGATCCGGTGAGTAGATTGCTGAGTCAGTGGGCCCGACTGACTGACGCGGGACTGACTGATACTGCCTTCACGGCGAATCACATCCAGGATGAACCGCTCGTTGTCAGTAACCTGCATCCCTTCGTTGAGCTTGTAGTTGAACAAGAAACGCCTCCTTCGATCTTTTGCAGCAGTGCTCAAACCCTTCGCGGACTGAGCATCACCTGAGTGCAATCATATTTTCACACTTCAGGTTTTAAAATTATGACAGTTTCATATTTTTACGCGCTTTCGCTTTGCCCGCGATTCACAAGGACGCTCTCTTAAGCGCAAAAGCGCTTATATACAGCCACTCCCACTGAAAATTCGAGGGTTGATAGGAAAACTCCACTGTCATTTTTATTTCACGCTTAAAGCGTAAAAGAGGCGCACCGTCTTGGTCTCCACGAGAAACCCATCATGTTTGCCAAAAACAATACCCCGCACCCGCTAGTGACCAGTGCGATGCTGCTGTCACTGATCGCCCCGGCGGTGGCCCAAGAAAGCACCGAGAAAAGCGATGCCGCACCCGCCGAAAGCGTCACGGTAACGGGATACGTCAAACAGAACCGCGAAGAAATCCGCGCCAAGCGCAACACCTCGCAAGTCGCCGATTTCATTTCATCGGATGAAATGGGCCAGCAACCCGACCTCAACGTGGCCGACTCCCTGCGCCGCCTGCCGGACGTGACCACCGAGTTCGACGAGGACGAAGGTCGCTTCGTGACCATACGCGGCCTACCGTCGCGCTTCACCATGACCACGTTTGACGGCGCGATGATCCCCGATGGCTGGTTCGCACTGGGTCGCCAGACCGACCTGGAAGCCATCCCCGGTATCGCGCTGAAACGCGTGGCGGTCTACAAGAGCCTGACCCCCGATCTGCAACCGGCGATTGCCGGAATCGTCGATCTGCAACCGATCAGCGCCTTCGACTACAGCGGCTTTCAAGCGGTGGCCGATGCCAAGGCCGGGCATTACAGCAACATGAGCGTCCCGGGCGGCCCCAGCAGTCCGTCGGCGATCATCAACGGCAGGATCAATGACCGTTTCGGCGAAGACAAACAGTTCGGCTACATGCTGGCGGGCAGCTTTTCCGACCGCAGCCGCGATCAGGAAAAGGACATGCGGACCTTCAGCTACAACGCGGGCGGCACGCCACTGCTCAACCGCCGCGACCAGGCGCAATACACCAGCCGCCTGGACCGCTGGAGCCTGCTGGGGCGTCTGGAATACAAACCGAATGAAAACCTCTATTCGTCACTGCTCGGGGCGCACTACAGCTACGACTCCGACGAGTACCGCTACCTGAACATCCTTGAAGGTCGTTCTCCCAGCAACATCACGGCCAGCGGCGGCAGCTATAGCCAGAGTCGCAACCGTTACCGTGTGGACTACTTCCCGGAAACCACGGCTACTGACCTGGCCATCTGGGACATCGACTTCAAGCCCACCGAACAGCAGCGCCTGACCAGCAAACTCTACGCGTCACGCAGCACCTATCGACGCAACGATGACGGTCAATTCGAGTTCCGCTCCGGCTACAGCTCCAACTTCGGCTACCAGTACGACCTGACCCAACAAGATGCCGAAAACCGTGATATGTCGACCATCACGCCCGCCAACCCATCGGCAATGAACAATCCAGCGAACTACCAGTTGTTCAACATTCAGCCAGAAAAGCTCGAACGCCAGCAAAACATCAAAGAATGGCAAGGTACTTACGGTTTTAACACCGACCCTCAAGACCGTGGCCTGGGTGCCAAGGTCGGCACGAGCTGGCGGCGGATGGATGTGAGCCAGGATATCGACCAGCAAACCTACCTGCCCAACAGCGCGAGCAGCCTGCCAGCCACCACGTTTGATAATGCGGCTGATTACTACAAGGCCACCAACCGCTACTTCGCCGATAACCAAGGGCTGTTTCAGCTCGACCAGGCCAACAGCGCGCTGCTCAGCACCCAGAACGACCTGAGTTACCAGGAAAATATCGCCGCCGGCTTCGGCTTGCTCCGGTATCGCGGCGAGCGCTTCGAAATCCTCGGCGGCGCTCGCTATGAACACACTCAGTTCGACTCCTCGGCTTATCAGAACAGCAACGGTGTGCTCAACCCGAGCAGCAACTCCGGGCGTTATGACAATCTGCTGCCCTCGTTCAGCGCCTATTACGACCTTACGAAATCGGTACGCTTGCGTGCAGGGTTCAGCCAGTCCTTGGGGCGTCCGAACCCTGAGTATGTGGTCCCGCTGAACAGCGTCACCCAAGTCGATGGGCAGATCAATATCAACCGCGGTAACCCGGGCCTAAAACCCATCACCTCCAACAACTACGACCTGGCTGTGGATTACTACTTCGGCCAGGGCGCCCTGTTGTCCATGGCGCTGTTTCAGAAAGACCTGAAAAACGAAATCTTCGTCGGCAGCTCCAGCAGCACCGACAGCAACGGTATCCAGACCGTCATCTCGCAACCGCTCAATACCTCGGCCGCGCAGGTTCGTGGCCTGTCGCTGAACCTGATCAAGGACCGCCTGGACTTCCTGCCGTTCCCGTTCGACGGGTTGGGTATCAAGCTCAACAGCACCTGGCTCGACGGCTCAATGGACGTGCCGATGGCCGACGGCTCGTCGCGTCGCGCCAGTCAGTTGATTGGCGCGCCCAAGCAGCAATACAACGCCACGCTGATGTACGGCCTCGGCGATTTCAAATCACAGATCAGCTACGCCGTGGTTGGTGATCGCCGTACCAGCCTCAGTGTCCAGGACCCACTCCAGGACAAGTTCGAAGAGCGCTACGGCCAGCTCGACGCGCAAATGAGCTACCAACTCACCTCGAACGTGACCGTCTACACCGAGGGCCGCAACCTCACCGACCAGAAACGTTTGATTCGCGATGCGGACAACAACCTGCTTGAACGCAACAGCTTCGGGCAATCCTTCTGGCTCGGGATGAAAGTCAAACTCTGATGCGCCAGGCCGCGCATCGCACCCCACACCCTTTGATTCACACGGAGACACTTTTCAATGCAATCTTCCATGTCCATCGTCAGCTTGATAGAAGGCGCCAGCCCGGTTGCTCAGACCGTTATGATGATCCTGCTGCTGGCCTCTGCCTTGAGCTGGCTGCTGATTTTTCTGCGCGGGCTGGACCTGCGTCTGGACAGCCGCGACCTGGCCGAGTTCGAACAGCGCTTTCATTCGGGCATCGATCTCAACCAGCTGTACAAAGACCTGCCGGAGCAGCCAACAGGTGTGAGTAAGGTGTTCCGCGACGGCTTTCGCGACTTTTGCCAACTGAGCCACAGCAACATCGATCCGGCGGTAACCATGGAAGCCGTCGGCAGCGCCATGCGCCTGGCCCTGTCCCGCGAAGGCATGCGCCTGAACCGCCATTTGGTGGTTCTCGCCACCATCAGTTCGGCCAGCCCTTATATTGGTTTGTTCGGGACGGTGTGGGGCATTATGGGATCGTTCCAAGCCCTCGGCGCGACGTCCCAGGCGACCCTGGCCACGGTGGCACCGTGGATTGCCGAGGCCCTGGTGGCGACCGCGATTGGCTTGTTCACCGCCATTCCCGCCGTGATTGCCTATAACGGCCTGTCCAAACGGGTCGCAGACTTGCAGACACGCCTGGCCGACATCGCCGAAGAACTGCACACCTTGTTGCTGACCAGCCTGCACACCCGGCCCAACCTGCGCGTTGCCGCAAGGGAGAAAGCATGAATCAGAAAGGCTCCTTCCACTCGGTCTCGCGGGGCAAGATCTCCAGCGAGATGAACGTGGTGCCGTTCATCGACGTGGTCCTGGTGTTGCTGGTGATCTTCATGGTCGCCACTCCACTGATGACCCAAGGGGTGCATGTCGATCTGCCGCGCCTTGGCGCGCAGGCCATTGACACCCCGGAGCATCCGCCACTGGTGGTCAGTATCGATGCCGATGGCCAGTACTACCTGAACCGTGGTGACGAGGAGCGTGTCAGCCTGGCCTTGCCTACTGTCGGCGAGCAAGTGCGCAGTGCGCTCGGCGATCAAGCCAATACGGCGGTGTTGATTCGCGGTGATCGCGCGGTCAGCTATGGCCGGATCATGGAACTGATGGGCACCTTGCAACAAGCCGGCGTGCCCAATGTCGGGCTTATTTCGCAAACGCCGGATGCCACACCATGAAACCAGCCCTGCAGCTTCCAGAACTCGGCCTGTCGTTCGCCCCGGCCACCGCCGTGCTGCCAGAACAGCGGGTGCGCTGCCGCTTCAACGTGCATTCGGGCGATGAAACGGTGAGAACCGCTGCCATCGCCTTCCCCGTCGCCACGCCGCACCTGAGGCTGCTCCCGCCGTTGCGCACGCCCCCATCACGCAGCGTGTCACCGAACTCGGCGCGTCTGGCGCTGGTGCCGCTGGTGGTCGCCGTGCACCTGCTGGCCTTGTGGCTGAGTAACGCTCAGTCGGTTCCCGAGACCGTTGAACCGGACAAGCAAACCGTGGTGATCCACACCGGGCTCGCAGCGGACCCGGCCATCGCGGCGGCGGCCCAGGCACGCGCAGCTGCACAGGCCGCCGAAGCACAGCGTCAGCAGGCGGCCGAACAGGCGCAAGCGGCCAAACAGCAGGCACAGCTGGAAGCCAGCCATCTGGCGGAGCAAGCG
>LIDZ01012734.1_pt2 | contig 24677 bp, 22 predicted proteins | sample 644651 | NCBI WGS metagenome assembly LIDZ01 (sample SAMN03856242, study PRJNA289617) | food metagenome | isolation source: wine grapes on drying loft during traditional withering process | host: Vitis vinifera cv. Corvina | place: Italy: Gargagnago di S. Ambrogio di Valpolicella | collected 2014-01 | reverse complement strand
GCTGCTCAGCGAGAGCGAGCTGCGCCAGCTTCCGGGCTTCGGCCCGTCCCTGGCGGACAAGCTGAAGAAGCTGCGCTTGTTTCCATAAGGCTTAACTGGCCACATTACGAGCAGTGCAATCTATTATTACAAGGCAGCCTTTCGCTTGGAGCGATTAAGGGCGCCAAGGAAGAGAGGAACAGGCATGAGCGCAACATTAACAGTGGTTGGCCTCGGGTCCGGCAATCCAGACCGGCTGACATTAGGCATCGTCAAGAAGCTGAAGGCGGCATCCGTCGTCTATGTACGTACCAAGGAGCATCCAGTCATGGCTGCCCTGGCAGAGCTTGAGATTCCATCACAGTCCTTTGATGGGCTGTATGAAACATTAGCCTCATTTCCTGAGGTATATGAGGCTATAACCTCACAATTGATCGAGGAGGCGCGTTCCGCTGCGCCGGGCACAAATATCGTCTATGCTGTACCGGGGCATCCGATGGTTGCCGAATCCGCAGTTTCTCTGCTGCGCCAGCGTTGTCCAGGAGAGGGCATAGAGCTGCAGATCCTGGGCGGTGAAAGCTTTCTCGATGAGGCGTTTGTACGGCTTGGTTTTGATCCCATTGAAGGGTTCCAACTGCTCGACGCTTCCGGCATTCGCAGCTCTCAGCTTCAGCCTGAGCTGCACACGCTGATTGGCCAAGTGTACGACAGCTTTACGGCTTCAGAGACGAAGCTGTGTCTGATGGAGCTGTACCCACCTGAGTATGAGGTTATTGTTGGGCATGCCTTGGGAGTAGAGAACGAAGAATCGATCATTACCGTACCGCTGTATGAGCTGGACCGTCTGGACGGCTATGGCAATCTGTCGCTTGTTTATGTTCCGGCCAACCGTTCTGCCGATATTCGCAAGCGCACCTTTGCCCGTCTGCATGAAATTGTCGATATTTTGCGCAGTCCGGAGGGTTGCCCGTGGGACCGGGAGCAGACCCACGAATCGCTGCGCAAAAATCTGATCGAGGAGACCTACGAGGTTCTTGAGACGATAGATGAGGATGATCCTGAACATATGAAGGAAGAGCTCGGGGATCTTTTGCTCCAGATTATGCTCCATTCACAGATGGAGGAGGAGCTTGGGACCTTTACCGTGTTCGATGTGATTGAAGGGCTGAATGATAAGCTGATCTTCCGGCATCCGCATGTATTTGGCGATCAAAGTGCCAGTGATGCTACAGAGGCATTGCAGAATTGGGAAGGCATGAAGGCAGAGGAGAAACGCCGCAAGGGCTTGAAGCCAGAGGAACAATCTGCCCTTAGTGGTGTTCCCCGCGATTTGCCTGCATTGATGAAGGCCTATAAGCTGCAGAAGAAAGCCTCCAAGGTAGGCTTCGATTGGGATAATGTGAGTGATGTTCTAGCCAAGATCCGTGAGGAACTGGATGAACTGCAAGAGGCGATTGATACAGGTGCACCGGAGGATGAGCAGCTTCTGGAGCTGGGGGATTTGCTGTTTGCTGCCACGAATGTGGCCCGTTTCATTGGTGCAGATCCGGAAGAGGCCTTAACCCGCACCAACCGCAAGTTCGTGAATCGGTTTCAATACATTGAACAAAGTCTGCTGCGCAAAGGAACATCTATACAGAATAGTAGTCTAGAAGAGATGGAAGCTTTGTGGCAGGAAGCCAAAACCCAAGAGAAGAAGGCATAGAGACAGTTGGACTAAACTTATATCTGATTCTATTCTAGCAGTATATGTCTGCTCAGATGCGGCAATGCTGGTAAGGCAGTACCACAAATCTCTGATTTGAAATGGAGTCAGCGGTTTATAATGTAATAGTGCTAGAGCCTGAGCTTTAGCGGCGATTTTGGAGAAATAGGAGTTTCTTTTTAAAAAAATCGGCGAGTTGTGGCAGGATTTTAGAACGGCATCAAGAATACCATAAAGACGAAATGACGATTTGCGCCATTATCTGGCTGTGAATCTCGTTTCATTTATTTTTTCGTATCCTAGGAGGAACTACAAATTATGAACAAGACAGATTTGGTAAACAACATTTCCGAGAAAAACGGATTGGCAAAGAAAGAAGTAGAAGCCGTATTGAACGGGTTTTTGGGCGAAATTACCGAAGCTTTGTCAAAAGGTGATAAAGTTCAATTGATCGGTTTCGGAACTTTCGAAACTCGCAAACGTTCCGGTCGCACAGGACGTAACCCACAAACGGGCGAAGCAATTGAAATTTCTGAATCTACTGTACCTGCCTTCAAGGCGGGGAACAAACTTAAAGAAGCTGTCAACTAATGCGTCTCGACAAATTCCTGAAAGTATCCCGTTTGATCAAGCGCCGTACCGTGGCGAAGGATGTGTCCGAACAGGGCCGGGTGTTAATTAACGGACGGGAAGCCAAACCGAGCAGTACAGTCAAGATCGGAGACGAGATTACCGTACAATTTGGCCAAAAGCTCGTGACGGTCCAAGTGGAAAAGCTAGTTGAAACCACTCGCAAGGACGAGGCTGCCGGAATGTACACTTTACTCAGGGAAGAGCCTGTTGCCAAAAGCAGCGGTCTGGACTGGTAAATAGTTGATTTCTTTAAGGCTGTACAAGAAGGCGCAGTTCTACATTACGTAGAGCCGCGCCTTTTTAGTTTGCTGTTTAACTATCATTTTATAAAAAAATCCATAAAGTTCTATAACATTACCCTCCACCATAGATTAGAGGTAAGAAGGAGGGGTACATGCTATGACCGAGCCAGTAAAGGTTAATAAACAGCACGATCTGCACATGCGCAGTCGTAAGCAGTTGGAGTTGACGGGCGTGCAAAATGTAGAGAGCTTTGATAGCGAGGAGTTTCTACTCCGTACAGAACTTGGCCATCTCACCATTCGCGGGAATCATTTACATATCAAAAACTTAAGTCTGGAGAACGGAATCTTGTCACTTGAGGGCAATGTCCAGTCTCTGATTTATCTTGATCCCGGATCGCACGGCAAAAATAAAGGTTTACTCGGCAAGCTATTTAAATGAATCCTGCAATCCAGTGGCTAACGCTGCTTTATATGATGCTGGCCGGGTCAGCAATGGGACTGGCCTATGACAGCTACCGGGTGCTGTCACTGAAATTACGGTTTCCCAAATGGTTGAATGCCATGCTGGATCTGCTGTATTGGGTATGGGCAGCCTTGCTTGTGTTTCGCATGTTGTACGCAGGGAATCAGGGACAATTGCGAGTTTATGCTTTTCTGGGACTCTTTCTAGGTGTATGGATCTATTTTTTGATCTTCAGTGTTACGGTACGGCGTTTTGTGGTAATGTTAATTCAGTCAGTTCAGTATACGTGCAGATTGCTATGGAGACTTGTAGAAATCCTGATAGGGGTGCCACTGCTATGGCTTTGGCGTTTTCTTAGGGGACTGCTGAAGTTGCTTGGACGTATTCTTTTATTCATACTAAAACTGCTGCTGCGTCTAACGAAGCCGATTTGGGTACTACCTGTAAGGTGGATCTCTCCGCATGTATTGCGGCTGGCTCACAGCGCCTGGATCAGGAGATACACAGAATGGATTGCCAAACGATGGAAACGCTGACCTTGAAGTGGGGGTACGCTGCATGAACAGATTCTCTGCGGAAGAGAAGGCCAATCATAGTAAATCTTCGGCCGCAGGTGCGAAGAGAAGAAGAGTCATATGGATACTTTTTATCGCGGTATTTTTCGGCTGGGCGGGGTATGTCTTTTTTGCCCAGAGCGCACTTATTGCGGACAAGAGTAGCCAACTGGCCAAGAAGCAGGAAACTAGTGAGAGTGTTACGGCATCTTTGAATCAACTGAAATACGAAGTATCGCGGCTTAATGATGATGAATATATCGGTCAACTGGCGCGTAAATGGTATAATATCTACCCGCAGGGCGAAACTCCTATCCGAACAGAGCAATCAGAGTGATCAAGTGACCAAAAACAGGCTTTTCACTCTGTTGCCTTGCTTTCCTCTTTACTGTATAATCAAATCACCGCAGACTGGATGACCTTAATATTCGTCTGTATATTTTTAAGGGAGGATCATTTTATTCTATGGCAATTGAAGTGGGCACCAAGTTAGAGGGCAAAGTGACAGGCATTACGCATTTCGGAGCATTTGTGGATCTGTCAGGAGGCGTCACAGGTCTCGTTCACATCTCGGAAATCGCCGATAATTACGTCAAGGATGTTAACGATCATCTGAAGATAAGTGATGTAGTAACAGTCAAGGTGATCAACGTTGACAAGGACGGTAAGATCGGACTTTCCATTAAGCAGGCTGTAGATAAGCCGGCATCGGAAGTACGTCCTCCCAGAGCTCCAAGACCTGAACGTCCAAGCGGTGGAGATCGTTTTGGCGGTGGTGGCGGAAGTGGCGGAGGCGGCGGAGGCGGCGGTGGTTTCAATCGTGAACGGGGAGGGCGTGGTGCATTTAACAAGCCTGTAGCCGGTAAACCTTCATTCGAGGATAAAATGTCACGTTTCCTGAAAGATAGTGAAGAACGGATATCTTCGATCAAGAAGAACACAGAAGGAAAGCGCGGAGGCCGTGGAGCCAAGCGTGATTAATTAAATACTGAAATTCCATAAATAACCGCTGGGGCATTTCGCCTTTTGCGGTTTTTTTGTCGGGATGAGACAAATTGCCGACAGCATCTATCCCATTCTCACATAACTCTAGGGCAATCGCTGGCGAATGACTGTAATCTCTTTTTATGATGTGAGGTTGCCGGATACTTCAAAAAGAGAACAACCGACCGCTCTATAAGGGTTAAACCCGAATTTACAAGTATTGTCGGGACAGGCTTTTTTGTCGGAAATTTCTTGGGATTGGCTCTCCGTTTTTGACAAACTTTCTCAGAACTGTCCGCTTATAATGAGAACCATAAATTCTTAAACGGGTGGTGTAGAGGAATGGGTAAAAGCAATGTGGTGAATTTGCCGGAGTGGACAAGAGCAGGAAGCAATGATAAAGATGAGAAATCAGCTTGGGGAGTGCGCGTAAAGACCTGGAGTCAGAGCCAACGATGGATTCAGCTTCTGTCTGCCAAGAAATGGATGCTGCTGCTGAGCTTTATGGGTTTCCTGCTGGGAAGAGCCATGATATTGGACGAGCTGTCCCCCTTTGCCGCAGCTTTCTTTGCCGTCGTTGTATTCTTGCGCAGAGATTCTATATTGCCTGTCGCCGGAGCTATTGTGGCAGGAAGCCTCTTCACCCCGTTCCCTGGCGCATGGGTTATCACTGCAGAACTGATTATTTTCTTTCTGGTTTATAAAGGACTGGAGAGCTTCCAGCGAATAGATTTAGCTTATGCTCCACTGATGGTATTCGTTTCCTCTTTTATGGTTGGCCTGTTCCAGGTTGTGATCGGTCCGTCCATTACCTGGTATCCCCTGATGATGATGACACTCGATGCTCTGCTTGGATTTGTACTCACACTGGTGTTCCTGCAAGCCCTTCCTTTGCTAACCTATCGTCAAAAGAGTCGTGCGCTACGAAACGAGGAAATTCTCTGCCTCATCATTCTACTGGCTTCTGTCATGACCGGTCTTGTGGGTTGGAGCGTCAATGGCTTATCCCTAGAGCATATCTTATCCCGCTACCTGATACTGCTGTTTGCCATGGCCGGTGGTGCGCCTCTTGGTGCTGCTGTCGGGGTAGTTACAGGGCTGATTCTCAGCTTGGCCGATATCGGCGCGATCTATCAGATGAGCTTGCTGGCCTTCTCCGGAATGCTTGCAGGTATGATGCAGGGAGGGCGGAAAGGTGCAGTATCTATCGGAATGCTGCTAGGGTCCAGTATACTTTCCGTTTATTTTACGGGACCGGGTGAGATGATGGCCTCCACGTGGGAGACCTGTGGAGCGGTTCTGTTATTTTTGCTAACACCAAAGGGACTCATTACAGCTATTGCCAAATATGTGCCGGGCACAACGGACCATAGCCGATCTCAGCACGAGTATGCTCGCAGGGTAAGGGATCTAACCGCAGACCGGGTCACACAGTTCTCACAGGTGTTCCAGCAGCTGTCCAGCAGCTTTGGCCAGATTCCCCGAGCCGGGGAAGCCGGTAGAACGGACCGTGAAATGGAGGGTTTCATGAACACGGTGACAGAAGGAGCTTGCTCAAGTTGCATCCGGCGTTCCCATTGCTGGGATGCGAAATTTTATCAAACCTACAGATACATGACAGATATGATGACTACCATAGAAGAGTGCCCGGATATTACAGCTGCCCAGCTTCCCCCAGAGTGGAACCGGATTTGCGGTAAAACTGGCGAAGTGCTGGAAATGATGAAAGGTCAATATGATCTTTATCAGCATGATATGCGGTGGAAGAGACAAATATACGATAGCCGTCAATTTGTTGCCGAACAGCTTTCTGGAGTATCACAGGTGATGGAGGATTTGGCCAAGGAAATCAAGCGCGAAGGACAAGCCATGTATCGTCAGGAAGGCCAAATCCGTGAGGCGCTGGAAAAACTTGGTTTGTCTATCCATAGCATTGAGATTATGAGTCTGGATCCTGGACGCGTAGAAATCGAAGTGGTGCATGCCTACACCCGGGGCTTTGACGAATGCCGTAAAATGATTGCGCCTCTCCTTTCAGACATTCTGGAGGAGAATATAGCTGTCGTTTCTGAAACGGCTGTACATCCTCGTGAAGGCCTATCGATGGTCACTTTCGGTTCGGCGAAAGCATACGAAGTAAATACGGGTGTGGCAGGTGCTGCCAAAGGCGGAGATATGCTGTCAGGCGACAGCTATAGCACGAGAGAACTCGGAAATGGCACCTTTGCTGTATCAATCAGTGATGGAATGGGGAATGGGGAACGGGCGAGAATGGAGAGCAGTGCGGCGCTTGGAATGCTTGAGAAGCTGCTACAGTCTGGGATGGATGAGAAGCTGGCTGTAAAATCCGTGAATTCCATTCTGCTGCTGCGCTCTCCTGACGAATTCTATGCCACCGTAGATATGGCACTGATCGATCAGTATTCGGCGCAGACCACCTTTATGAAGATTGCTTCGGCACCGAGCTTTATACGGCGGGGTAGCGAGGTCATCCCGATCACGGCCAGCAATCTGCCTATCGGAATTATTAAGGAAATTGAAGTCGATCTGGTCAGTATGCAGCTGCGTCCGGGTGATATTTTGATAATGATGACTGATGGTATTTATGATGCGCCCGGATATGCCGTTAATAAAGAGATATGGATGAAACGCTTAATCCAAGAGCTGGAGGGTGATGATCCTCAGGATATGGCCGACAGCTTGCTGGACAAAGTAATCCGCTATCAGGGAAATGAAATTCAGGATGATATGACCGTCATTGTCAGCCGACTTGACCACTTCCATCCGGAATGGTCCAGCCTGCATATGCCCGGAATCGGCCGGATGGATCGTCCGCGTATTGTTAGTTAGCTCTTATCCCGGTGATCTGGTACTCAGGGTGTTATATTCTTGATCTTGTAATTGTCTTATTAAATGCACATACGCGCACAGCGCCAATATCCTTCATGGCCCGGCGAGTCCAATTCCATAACTCGCCTTCAGCCTGCCCGCTCCCGTTTCAAAAGCTGCTGACTCAGCGGCGTGAATTAGTGATTTTTTAAAATAAGGTGAATATACGGAACGAAGAGGAATTTTGGAGCTGGAGAAGCGTAGCGTTCGCCTTTGTCCTCGGATTTCAACCGCGAGAGGCGGTTCTAATCAAGAAATCTGAGGACAACAGCGATCGAAAGCCCAAATATTCCTTGCAGTGACGCTTTTTTCACCATTTTTTAAATCCACAGTTCCCTCCCAAAGCAGAGTTTGAAATCTCTCATTTCTGGATATGCTAGAAACAGAGGTTCCAAGTCAAAGGGGAGTGGATGGGTCATGAAGCAAATTTTGCTCATTACTGACGGTTGTTCGAACGTGGGGGAGAGTCCGGTGATGGCTGCAGCGCATGCGCTGCAGGAGGGAATCACGGTTAATGTAGTGGGTGTCGTTGATTATGGAACGATCGGTGAACTGGGAAGCCGGGAGATTGCTGACATTGCCAAAGCAGGTGGTGGGATCAGTCGGATCGTCGGAACGCCGCAGCTGGCGCAGACCATGCAGATGATGACACGCAAAACCGTGGTTCAGACCATCCAGCAGGCGGTTAATAAAGAGGTAAAAAAAATATTAGGCGAAGGCTCCCTGGAAACATTGCCTCCGCTTCAGCGTTCACAAGTAGTTACCGTTGTGGATGAACTGACGGAGACGTCGCCGCTGCGCATCGCATTGCTGATCGACGCGAGTGCGAGCATGAAGCCGAAGTTAGGCGCAGTCGAGGACGCCATTCGTGATTTGGCGCTTAGTCTGGAAGCCAGAGAAGGCAGCAGTGAAATTGCTGTATTCCATTTTCCGGGTCGCTCCAGTGGTGAAGAAGCCATGATTGATATGGATTGGACCCATGATTTGTCTGGAATTCGCTCGCTGTTCTCCCGGATGCGGATGAGGGGGGCAACCCCAACAGGTCCGGCTATTTTCAAGGTGCTTGAACATTATCGTTATGATACACTGGATAAACATCGTGACCGCCATCCGGCACAAGATCACGATGAAAGAGAAGGGATGATTGGTGGGTATGTCGTCTAATCCGCCCTATCCTGCTGGCACCGTAATCATCGGCAAATGGCGGGGGAACCGCTATGTTGTGGAACGGCTGCTGGGAAGAGGCGCGAACGGAACCGTATATCTCGTGCAAAGAGAGGGAAGACGGGAGCGCTACGCGCTAAAAATCGGATACGACACACTTGATCTGCAATCAGAGATCAATGTGCTGACTTCGCTGCAATCGCGCCGTAAACGCAACGAACATCGCGCCCGCCAGGAATCTCCTTTATCTTCTTATTTACTGGAAGCTGATGATTTTACGGATGGCAACAATGTTCCTTTTTATGTAATGCGGTATGTGGAAGGCAGACCTCTGCACCTTTTTTTATCCAGGAATGGTTCTTCATGGCTTGGCCTAGTGGGGCTCAAGCTGCTGGATAAGCTGCGAGGACTGCATGAGTGCGGATTTGTTTTTGGTGATTTGAAGCCGGAGAATGTTATGGTATCCGATTATGGGGAAGCGGAGCTAATCGATTTCGGCGGAGCGAGTCCTCTGGGGCGGAGCGTAAAACAGTTTACGGAATGGCATGATCGGGGATTCTGGAATGCCGGCAGCCGGACAGGCGATGAGAATTATGATCTTTTTGCCTTTGCTGTGCTATGCCTTCGCTTGCTTAATGAAGAAGGGCTGAAGAAAGCTGCCCTGCAGCTGCCGCAGATGAGAAGTACTGATGAATTGCTTAAACTGGCCAGAAATCTGCCGGATAAGAAACTGTCTTCATGGTTGAGCCTGGCACTCAAGGGAGGGTTCTCCGGTTCAGCGGAGGCTTTAGAACTTTGGAAAAATCATATCTATAACACACGCAAACGGGAGGCGGAAAGTATGGCCACCCCTCGTTGGCTGAAGAATGCCTTTGCCTTATCGCTATTTTTACTTGCGTTCACCATTTATTGGGTAATCCGTTTCTGAAACAATACATACAGCTGAGATGCTGACCCAACCGGTCAAACCCTCTGCAAACGACCGGTCGAGAAAGGAAGCCGCATATGGAGCAAATGAATGGACTGGTGGAGTCTGTACAGGAGTCAGCAGCCGAGCATGAGCTGTGGTCACCTTATGACACCATTGTAGTCGCAGTTTCCGGAGGTCCGGATTCTGTGGCTCTTTTGCGTGTTTTGCATGACATATCTTTGAATCGGATGCCGTTAACCCTGATATGTGCCCATGTGAACCACGGGTTTAGACCCGAGTCGCCGGACGAGGCGGAGTTCGTACGCAGTATAGCTGAGGAACTGGGACTGGTCTTTGAGCTGGGGGTATTCGATATCCCCGCGTATATCAAGGAGAGTGGTCTTGGACCAGAGGGAGCAGCCCGAGAGAAGCGTTATCAGTTTCTGATTGAAACAGCGCATCGTTATGGAGCCCGTTCTGTGGCTCTGGCGCATCATGCCGATGATCAGGTGGAGACAGTGCTCATGCGCATGCTGCGCGGTAGCGGGCTTTCAGGACTGGCCGGAATGCGCTGGAAAAGAACCGAAAAAAAGGTGGAACTCATTCGTCCCTTCCTGCGTATTAACAAAACAACTCTTGTCGATTTTTGCGAGAAGCAGGGTTATGCTTATGTTGTAGATGCCAGTAATCTGCTGACTAAGTACAAGCGAAATGCGGTTCGACTGGAGATACTTCCTTTTCTGGAAGGGTATAATGGCCGAGTCAGACAGTCCCTCCTGCAGCTTGCAGAGATTGCCGGTGCGGAAGATGATTTTATGGAAGTTAGCACGGCAAAATGCTTTGAAGAGCTGGTTTCGAAGGTGCATGGTAAATATACCTTTGACAGGGCTTCATTTGCCGCCATACCCTCCGCTTTACAACGGCGTTTGATTAAACTAATATTAAATTATCTGTCAGCGGATTCATCCGTTGCCGATTTCCCCAAAATAGAAGCCGTGCGTCGGGGAACGCTGCAGGACTACCCCACAACGTGGAGTCTGGATTTAGGTGTAGGTCTGACTTGTGTGCGGCAATATGATACAATCTTGTTCTCGTCCAAGCCCTCACAGCGGCAGGCAAGCTATACATATCGGTTATCTTTACCTCATCCCCGGCTCAGGCTGGACGAAATAGGGAAAGTAATGACGATGGCGGTGCTGGAGAGAGAAAGCTTTTTCGTAAAGGGGGAGGACTCCGGGAAGATGTCGGCATGGTTTGACAGTGATGAACTGGTCTTCCCACTGACAATTCGTTCCCGATTGCCTGGAGATACCATAAAGGTTATGGGATTAAACGGAAGCAAAAAGGTAAAAGATATTTATATTGATGACAAAATACCTTCTTCCGAACGCTCTGTGATTCCCCTCGTTTGTGATGGTTTAGGCAATATCGTCTGGATTCCGGGTGTTAGACGCTCGATGCATGCCGCAGTAGGGCGGCACACGACCTCGGTGCTTCTGCTGTCTCTTCAAGAACTGGATGAGAGTGTAAGCCAACCGTAATGGTCGAAGTAAATCATTCATAGAATAACTTAGGAGGTTTCGCAAGTTGCAAAATGATATTCAGGAAATTTTGATCAGCGAAGAAGAAATACAGCAAAGAGTTAGAGAGCTTGGTGCACAGCTGAGCGCTGAATATGCAGGCCGTACCCCTTTAGTGATTTGTGTACTAAAAGGTGCGTTTATATTTATGGCAGATTTGGTTAAAGTCATTACAGTACCTGTAGAGATGGATTTCATGGCGGTATCCAGCTATGGAGCATCCACTAAATCCTCCGGTATTGTCAAAATCATTAAAGATTTGGATGTGCCAGTAGAAGGACGTGATGTCTTGATCGTTGAAGATATCATCGATAGCGGTCTTACGCTCAGCTATTTAATTGAGCTGCTTCAGGGTCGCAATGCTGCCTCTATTTGTGTGGTTACCCTGTTTGATAAGCCGGCAGGTCGTACAGTTAATCTCGAAGCCAGCTACACGGGTTTTGTATTGCCCGACGAATTCGTAGTAGGCTACGGATTGGATTATGCCGAGCTTTATCGGAACCTCCCTTACGTCGGAGTGCTGAAGCCTGAGATTTATTCCAATTGATATGACAGCCTTGGATCTACGGATCAAATTCAAGGACCTTCATTATTTGAGGTGTCCTAACAGGCTATGGTACAATAACTTGAGTGTTGTGAGAGGAGGTAGGGGATGAATCGGTTCATCCGGAATTCCGGTTTTTATTTGATTTTATTTTTAGTCGTGGTGGGCATTGTCCAGTTTGTAAGTAATGGTAATGAAGCCGCCGATTTCCCTAGATACGACGAGTTGCGGCAGGAGCTTAAGAAGGACAATGTGAAGACTTTGACAGTTCAGTTTGAAGGTAACGCTTTTGCGGTTACAGGCGAATATAAAGAATTGCCGACTGATGCTAAATCGAAAAGCTTCTCCACATATGTTCCTCCTACAGATGCTGCCCTTAATGAGCTGGTTGCGGCCAGTGATGCTAACGGCGTGGAGTTTACTCAGAAGAAGATGCAAGGGGACAGCATTTGGCTGACGTTCCTTTCATCCATTATTCCGCTGGTTATTATGTTCATTCTGTTCTTCTTCCTGTTCAATCAGGCGCAGGGTGGCGGCGGTAAAGTTATGAATTTCGGCAAGAGCAAGGCTCGGTTATATAATGAAGAGAAGAAGAAAATTAGCTTTGAGGATGTTGCAGGAGCAGACGAAGAGAAGCAAGAGCTTGTCGAAGTCGTAGAATTCCTGAAAGATCCGCGTAAATTCGCTGCTGTAGGTGCTCGTATACCTAAGGGCGTATTGCTTGTAGGCCCTCCAGGTACCGGTAAAACTTTGCTGGCTCGTGCGGTCGCAGGTGAAGCTGGCGTTCCTTTCTTCAGTATCTCTGGTTCCGATTTTGTAGAAATGTTCGTCGGTGTCGGCGCTTCACGTGTACGTGACTTGTTCGAGAATGCCAAGAAGAATGCCCCTTGTATCATTTTTATTGATGAGATTGATGCAGTCGGTCGTCAACGTGGTGCCGGACTTGGTGGCGGACATGATGAACGCGAGCAGACACTGAACCAATTGCTTGTTGAGATGGATGGCTTCGGTGGCAACGAGGGTATTATTATTGTAGCTGCTACCAACCGTGCTGATATTCTTGACCCTGCCTTGCTTCGTCCGGGACGTTTTGACCGTCAAATTACGGTTGACCGCCCTGATGTGAAAGGCCGTGAAGCAGTACTGCAAGTCCATTCCCGTAATAAACCCCTGACTAAAGATGTACGCCTTGACGTTGTCGCCAAGCGTACGACTGGCTTCACGGGTGCGGATTTGGAGAATTTACTTAACGAAGCGGCTTTGCTTGCTGCACGTCGCAACCGCAAGGACATTTCGATGAGAGAAGTGGACGAAGCGATTGACCGTGTTATCGTAGGTACTGAGAAACGCAGCCGTGTTATCAGTGACCGTGAGAAACGCATCGTGGCCTACCACGAAGCAGGCCATACTATCGCGGGTTATTTCTTGGAACATGCTGATATGGTGCATAAAGTAACAATCATCCCACGTGGACGCGCTGGTGGATATGTCATTATGCTTCCTAAGGAAGACCGGATGATCGTTACCAAGCAAGAGTTGCTCGATAAGGTTACCGGATTGCTTGGTGGACGTGTTGCTGAGGAATTATTCATTGGCGAAATCGGCACAGGCGCTTATAGTGACTTCCAACAGGCTACGCGTATCGTGCGTGCCATGATTATGGAATACGGAATGAGTGAGAAGCTTGGACCTATGCAGTTCGGCACATCCCAGGGTCAGGTATTCCTTGGCCGCGATATTGGACATGAGCAGAACTACAGTGACTCCATAGCGTATGAGATTGATCAGGAAATGCAGAACTTCATTAGTGCCAGTTATGAACGTTGTAAAGAGCTGCTGACCAAACACTCCAAAGAAATGCATTTGATCGCGAATACTCTGCTTGAGAAGGAAACGCTGGAACTTGATCAGATTTCACAGTTGATTGAACAAGGCTTCCTGAACGAGGATGGTAAACCAGAGGAAATCGAGAACGTTACTCATGAAGCCGGAGAACCTATAATTGATTCAATCGGTGACGTGCGTGTTCGTATTCAAGGCAAATCTGATGATACCCAGTCCTCGTTGGGGGATTTGTCCAAGGAAATTCCGAACAAACCGGATTCCGAGCCTGAAAAGGGTCCAGATGATGGAAATAAAGACGGCGGCGGAAGCCTAGTCTAATATGCCTAACAATTAAATGGCGACAACTTATCCGGAGAACGCAACTGTTCTCCGGATTTTTGTATCTTTCAACCACCTATAAGGCCGTTAAGTCCTTGTCGGGTCACATTGACAGAGGCTGGAACGTTGTGTACATTAATGATTAATATATTAATTAATATATGACTAAAATTTGCGAACCTGCATATTCGTTGTTCGACGTGGGGACTTGTAACTTTATCTGAATGCGCCGGCGTAAAGCCGCGAAGACATAAGGGGGAGAACTATCAGTGGAAGCTCTGGCGCTGGAGCGCAAGCAGGAACAGAATCGTGAACTTCGTGTACGTCTCGAAGAGCTCAAAAAAGAACGGAATGCAATCATCTTGGCTCATTATTATCAACGTGATGAAATTCAGGAGGTCGCCGACTTCCGGGGAGACTCTTTTTTACTGGCTCAGAAGGCAGCAGAGACCGATGCTGATGTTATAGTATTCTGTGGTGTTCATTTTATGGGAGAAAGCGCCAAAATATTAGCACCCAACAAAATCGTACTTATTCCTGATGAACGTGCCGGCTGCCCAATGGCCGATATGGTTAATGTAGATGGTTTGCGCAAGCTGAAGGCCCAACATCCCAATGCTAAGGTTGTTACTTATATCAACTCGTCTGCGGAAATTAAAGCAGAGACCGACATATGTTGTACCTCTGCCAATGCCGTGAGAGTGATAGAATCGCTGGATGCTGAAGAAATTATCTGGGTACCCGATAAAAACTTAGGCCAATACGTTCAGGATCAGACTGGCAAGAAAATGATCATTTGGGAAGGCTACTGCAATACTCATGACATGCTTACCGTTAAAGATGTTGTAGAAATGAGAGCTAAATACCCAGAGGCTGAATTCGTCGTTCATCCAGAGTGTCGTCCTGAGGTTGTTGCAATGGGTGATTTTGTAGGCAGCACCACAGCCATTCTTGAATATTGCCGGAAATCCGATCGCCGCCAATTTATTGTCGGAACAGAAGACGGTACCGGATATCAGCTACGTTTGGATAGCCCTGACAAGGAATTTCATTTTGCTACGAAGTTTCTTGTGTGCCCTAATATGAAAGTTAATAACTTAAAAAAACTGGTGAAATGCCTGGAGACGATGAAGCCGCAGATTTACGTGCCGCCCGCTGTCGCCGACAAAGCCAGAACCTCCCTAGAGCGCATGCTACAAGTCCGGTAGCATGCGCTACTCTTTCGTTGAAACAGGTGAAAAGCGGTCATGATTCCACAATATTTGATTGATTTCGACCTCCGAGATATTCCAACCGTAAAGACGGATTGTATTGTCATCGGTTCAGGTATCGCCGGATTGTTTACAGCTATCAAAGCCAGTGAAGATCGGCGTGTCATTATGATAACCAAAAAATCGTTGATGGAGAGCAATACCCGTTACGCACAAGGTGGGATTGCCGCAGTTATTGCTGAGGATGATTCTCCGGCGTACCATCGACAGGACACCCTGATGGCAGGAGCAGGCCTATGTTCTTCGGCTGCTGTTGATGCATTGGTTAACGAAGGTCCGGAGGGTGTACATGAGCTAATCCGGTTGGGAACGTTGTTCGACAAGGAAGACGGTGTGCTTGCTTTAACTCAGGAAGCAGCGCACAGTCACCGTCGTATTTTGCATGCTAACGGAGATGCTACCGGATATGAGATAGTACGAGCGTTGGTAGAGCAGGTGGCGGAGCATAAGAATATTGAAGTGTGGGACGATCATTATGTGATTGATCTTATTACGGAGAACGGCGAATGTGTAGGTGCCTTGCTGCAACGGCCAGGCGGCGGACGCTTATTTCTTCAGGGAGATGCAACCATATTATGCTCCGGAGGAGCAGGACAGCTGTATCGCTATACCACGAATCCTGAAGTAGCGACCGGAGATGGTGTGGCTATTGCTTACCGGGCTGGAGCGCATATTCGGGATATGGAATTTATTCAGTTTCATCCGACAGCGTTAAGCTATCCAGGGGCGCCCCGTTTTTTGATTTCAGAAGCTGTGCGTGGTGAAGGTGCCGTGCTGCGCAATATTAAAGGAGAGCAGTTTATGGATCGTTACCACGAGCTGCTTGAACTTGCGCCGCGTGATATCGTGGCCCGGGCGATTGTAAGTGAAATGGAGCTTACTAAGTCAACTTTTGTATATCTGGATATTACACATGAATCAGCAGAGATGGTGAAGCACCGTTTTCCAACGATTTATGAGACCTGTATGAGTTATGGATTGGATATTACGACTGATTGGATTCCGGTGGCTCCTGCTGCGCATTATATGATGGGGGGCATTAAGACCGATCTGAATGGGGAAAGTACGATCTCCCGTCTATTTGCTTGCGGTGAAGTATCCTCTACTGGACTGCACGGAGCCAATCGCTTGGCGAGTAATTCCCTATCGGAGGCGCTTGTATTTGGGCGACGGATTATTGAACGAATTCATGAGCTTCCGCCGCTGGGGCGTGACGTGGTCTCTGGTGGCAGCCAAGAGGGCCGTGTTGAGACGCCAACACAAGCTATTGTGGAACGACGTTTGAAGCTGCAGAAGGTGATGGTTCGTTATGCTGGACTGCGGCGCAACGAAGAGATGCTGAACAAGGGATTAGAGGAATTGAAACGGCAACTGCCGATCTTCGGATCCGTTTTGTCGAAGCGTGAGGAATACGAGTTCGCCAATATGCTGACTTGCTGTCTGCTGGTAACGCAGTCGGCACTGGCACGGGAGGAGAGTCGTGGGGCGCATTATCGTGAGGATTATCCAACGCGAAATGATGCACAGTGGCAGAAACACCTGCTCCAGATTCGTGACCTAGGAATAGTGGAGGAATTAAGTGATGATGTTTAATGGATATAACGAAGAACTGGTGCAATCCATCAAGGGTTGGTTAAGTGAGGACGTAGGTTCCGGGGATGTAACGACCCGTACAACGATAGCAGTAGGCCATGAATCTAAAGGTATTATACATGCCAAAGAGGACGGTGTAATCTGCGGTATTCCTGTAGCGGAGTTGGTTTTTGAGATTGTTGATTCCTCATTGACCTTTACGGTCCTTGTAGAGGAAGGTCAGACAGTAACGAAAGGGACTGTAATCGCGGAGGTTGAGGGCAGCACTCACGCGATCCTGACTGGCGAACGGCTTGCGCTTAACCTGATGCAGCGTCTTTCTGGCGTGGCGACACGGACGGCTTCTTTCGTGCAGGCTCTGGATGGATTGCCGACACGCCTTGTAGATACTCGTAAGACTACGCCAGGCCATCGGATGCTGGAGAAATATGCTGTCCGGATCGGCGGCGGTGCAAATCACCGCTTCGGTTTGTATGATGCAGTGATGATTAAAGACAATCATATTAAAGGAGCCGGTGGTATCCGTCAGGCAGTGGGACGTGCCCGAGCCAATATTCCACATACGATGACCATTGAAGTGGAGACGGAAAGCCTGGAACAAGTTGAAGAGGCCTTAGCAGCAGGAGCCGATATTATTATGCTTGATAATATGTCCACGGATATGATGAAAAAGGCAGTCGGGATCATCAAGTCCAAGGCACCGCATATCAAGACAGAAGCTTCGGGTAATGTCACTTTGGAGAGCGTGCGTGGAATAGCTGAATCGGGTGTCGATGTTATTTCTGTGGGCCGCCTTACTTACTCCTTCTCCAGTCTGGATATCAGCCTGGATCTGAACGCCAAGAAGGAGGGTCCACTCTCATGATGCTTGCCATCGATATCGGCAATACTAATATCGTTCTTGGTGTATATAGAAAGCGTGAGCTGCTGCACCACTTCCGTCTTAGCACGGCACGTCAATCTACCGTGGATGAGTACGGTGTATTGATTCATAATCTGTTTCATATGGCAGATTTATCTTTTAAGGATGTGGAAGGGGTAATTATTTCCTCTGTAGTTCCGCCACTAGTGCAGACCATCGTTGATATGTGTGTGAAATATATTGGCAGAGAGCCATTGCTGGTAGGGCCCGGGATCAAAACCGGGCTTAATCTGCGCTATGAGAACCCGCGTGAAGTAGGTGCAGACCGCATTGTTAACGCTGTTGCTGCTATTGAGCAATATAAATGTCCGCTTGTTGTTGTTGATTTTGGTACTGCAACGACCTTTGATTGTATTGATGCAGGTGCTAATTACTTAGGTGGGGCTATTGTTCCTGGATTGGGAATTTCTACAGAGGCTTTGTATCAACGGGCCTCGAAGCTGCCGCGGATTGAATTAGAGAAGCCCAAGAAGGTTATTGGCCGCAACACGGTGCATGCCATGCAGGCGGGGATTATTTTTGGCTATGCCGGTCAGGTTGAGGGTATTGTAAGGCGTATTAAGATCGAAATGAACGCGCCTGTGCTAAAAGTAATCGCCACGGGCGGCCTTGCTCCGCTAATTGCGGGTGAGACAGATTGTATCGACGAAGTGAATCCACTGCTTACCCTGGAAGGGCTACGCATTATTTATGACCGTAACAAATAAAGATAAAGAGAATTATGAGCATAGAGATAGGAGTGAGCATGTACCCAATGGAGAAAAAGAAGGATCGGCTAATTCGCGGAACTGCGCTGAAGGGTAAAGTTAGAGCCTTTGTTGTTCGCACAACAGAACTGGTCGATGAATTACGGCGCCGGCACGATACGTATCCCACGGCAACGGCCGCTCTGGGACGTACAGTTACTGCTGCGGCCATGATGGGGGCAATGCTCAAGGGCCAGGAGAAGCTGAACATTATAGTCAAGGGCGATGGACCGATCGGACAAATTTTTGCGGAGTCCAACGCTTTAGGAGAAGTAAGGGGTTACGTACATCATCCTCATGTTCATTTACAGAGCAACAGCTTGGGCAAGCTGGATGTCGCCGGCGCAGTGGGAACGGATGGGTTCATTGATGTCATTAAGGATTTAGGGATGAAGGAGCCCTACCGGGGTAGTGTGCCGATTATATCCGGTGAAATTGGGGATGATCTGACTTATTATTTTGCTGTTTCTGAGCAGACACCGGCCGCAGTAGGGCTCGGAGTTTTAGTGGACACGGATAATTCTGTGATTGTCGCTGGAGGATTTATCGTTCAGCTTCTTCCAGAACTTACGGATGCTGAGATTACGGAGATTGAAAAGGCTATAGCGGCCATGCCTTCGGTTACCGCCTTATTGGATCAGGGGCTAGAGCTGGAAGAAATGTTGCGGTTGCTTTTGCCGGATGCGGTTGTATTAGAAGAACTGGATATTAATTTTGCTTGTCAATGTTCACACGAACGAGTAGAGCAAACTTTGATCAGTCTGGGCCAGGTTGAGCTGGAGCGATTGATTGAAGAGGATGAAGAAGTCGAGGTTGTATGCCATTTTTGCAACGAGGCTTATGTATTTAATAAGGACGAATTACAGGTTATCCTGGAACAAGCGAAATCGTAGGGCCATGCGATGATGACAAGACAGGAACGCGCGCTGCGCAATGCCGTTATTACACTTGCGGTTGCAACACTAATACTTGGGGGCTTTTTATTCTGGAGCCTTCGTGCCATGGCTATTCTTAAGGGAGATACAACAGACGCAGAATCCTCGGATATCGCCACTGCGGGAGGACAGCCGGTAACTGATCAGCAATGGGTTGATGAGCTGAAAAAAAAGCATGGCGATGAAGTACTGCTGGGCATGCTTAACCATATCGTAGTCAACAAGGAAGCCAAGGCACTGCAAATTATCATTACGGATGACGAGGTACAGCAGGAGCTGAAGCACTCTATGGAAGGGTATGGTTCAGAAGAGCAGTATTATGAGCAAATGCAGTCTGAGCTTGGACTGTCCCGTCAGGAAGTGCTTGAGGAGACTGTATATCGTTTGACTCTTCAGGCTATAGCTACAGTCGGCATCACGATTAGTGAGGCGGATATTGACGATTATTTAAAGCAGAATGCAGATCGATTCCGTCCAAAAAAAGAAATGCAGCTCTCTATGATTAAGGTTTCCACGTATGAAGAGGCACAAAAGGTCATGGACCAGCTGGAGCAAGGTGAGGATTTTGCCGCTCTGGCTAAAGACGTCTCTATCGATGAAGAAAGCCGCCCACGTGGGGGCAGTTTGGGAACCGTCGAGGAAGATGATCCATTTTGGCCGGAAGAGATGCTTAAGACAGCTGCTGGTTTAGACGTGGGGGATATAGCAGGTCCTCTGCAGACTGGAGATAACTTCGCTGTTATTCGTCTGGAGAATATGAATGCTCCTAAGGTGCCGGATCAGAAGGAAGTTCGGGCATTGGTACGTCAAGAGCTGGCTCTGGAGCAAGCGGCTCCCCTACAGCAGGTAGAAAGCGATTTACGTGCTAAATACGATACATCAATATATATTGACAACAGCCTTCAAGATTGATAATATGAGATTAAATGTAAAACCTACTGTTTTAGTCGGAAATAACTAACGGCGGACGACAATTTAACCGCCGAACAGCGTTATAACTTGGCCGCTGCGGCGTTGAATATCCTAAGTGAAGATCTGTCGTCCCCATAAGATGATAAGCTGCTGTCTCCTTCACACCTGGATTCATATGCTGAAGACTTTTGTCACAAGTTACGCATTCCTATCTGTTCATTATTTCAAGGAGGTTTTTGCTCATGGCTAAAGTCGTCAACAATATTACAGATCTAATCGGTGGTACTCCGCTCGTCCGTTTGAACCGTGTTGTGCCGGAAGGTTACGCAGATATCTATTTGAAGCTGGAATATCAGAACCCAGGCTCAAGCGTGAAAGACCGCATTGCGATAAGCATTGTGGAAGAGGCTGAGAAAGATGGTTTGTTGAAGCCAGGCGGAACAATTGTAGAAGCAACTAGTGGCAACACAGGTATTGGTCTGGCCCTCGTAGCTGCAGCAAAGGGTTATAAGGCTGTTATCGTAATGCCAGAAACCATGAGCTTGGAACGTCGTAACCTGCTGCGTGCCTACGGAGCGGAACTGGTACTGACACCAGGATCCGAAGGCATGAATGGTGCAGTTAAGAAAGCAGAACAAATTCTAAGCGAGAACCCGGAATATTTCCTCGCTGAACAATTTAAGAATAAAGCAAACGTGAAGATACACCGTGAAACAACTGGACCTGAGATCGTAGAAGCAATTGAGTCTATCGGCGGACCGCTGGATGCTTTTATTGCGGGTATCGGTACAGGCGGCACGATTACTGGTGCTGGTGAAGTTCTGAAAGCTCAATATCCAGATGTGAAGATCTATGCTGTAGAACCTGCTGCTTCACCAATCTTGGCAGGCGGCAAGCCAGGCCCACACAAGATTCAAGGTATTGGCGCTAACTTTATCCCAGATATTCTTAACCAGGATATTTATGATGAAATCATTCACGTTGAGAACGATGAAGCGTTTGAAACTGCACGTCGTGTAGCCAAAGAAGACGGTATCCTGACAGGTATTTCTTCAGGTGCCGCTGTATTCGCAGCACTTAAGGTTGCTAAGGAACTCGGCGCAGGTAAGAAAATTGTAGTGATTATCCCAAGTAACGGTGAACGTTACCTGAGCACACCGCTCTACAACTTTGAAGTATAATTATTGAGATCATTTAATTCAGTCCAGAGCTTTCATTTCCACTTTTATAGTGGCGCTGAAGGCTCTTTTTTTGAAAATATAAGAATTTAAGTGTTGCACATTATAACTTATCCTTCTATTTTTATGAGAAACGTCTATTGTCCTTACAGACAGCAGACGTTTCTTCTTACTGTTCGGGCTTTTCAAAGGGGCCTTAAGTGCAGTATACTGACAGGCAATATACTATGGATGATTCAAATGCCCACGAAGTGAGTTTTATTGCGAAGTAGAAATCCAAGAAGTGTATGCTTCACAAAACTAAGCGAATGCTTACGAAGCGAGTTTTATTGCGAAGTAGAAATCCAAGAAGTGTATGCTTCATAAAACTAAGCGAATGCTTACGAAGCGAGTTTTATTGCGAAGTAGAAATCAAAGTAGCCTATGCTTCATAAAACTTTTAGGAGGATGGATTTGGAGATCATAACGGCATGGGATGATTGGGAGCAGTGGGCGAGGGAAGACTGGAACACACTCCCGCTAATTATAAAATCACCGCAGAGCACCGATGGGCTGCCCTTATCCTGGAAGGTAGCATGGGAAATATCTTCACCATACTCTGTAGTATTAGAGAGCGGAAAAGGCGGGCGCTACACGTACTTAGGCCTAAGGCCCGCATCTGTGTTGAAGGGCAAGGGAGGGAGCGCCGAGGGCTTTAATCCTTTTCTTGAAGCTACAGATACTATGTGCGAAGCAACAATGCTTCAAGGGCAACCGCTGGATCTGCTGCAGCGTTGGATGTCAGGCTTTACCTCTCCGCGATTACTGAATCCTGGAATCCCTCCTTTCCTTGGCGGATGTATCGGTTTTCTCGGATATGACGTGGCTCGTTCTTTGGAGCATTTGCCCGCTCTTGCACTGGATGATCCCGGCTTTCCCGATTACATGTTCATGAGGTTTGAGGAGATATGGATTTATGATCATGAAGAAGATGTGCTCTATTGTGCAGTGCATAAGCTGGTTCCAGTTAAGAGCTCTAATGAGAATTTAAAAAGCATCTATTTAAGCGCTATAGAGCAGGCGAAGGAGATGCTGGAACATTGGCAGCTTATATCTTCGGCCCCGGGCCTGCCGGAAGATAGTGGAGAGACTGCTGAAGCTCATGCTGCTGGATCAGGAGAATGGCCAGGTATGACTTCGGCTTTCTCCCGCGAACAGTTTCAGCAGGCGGTACTCGACGTTCAGGAGTACATTCGCCAAGGTGATGTATTTCAAGTGAACCTGTCGCTGCGTCAGGAGGCGCAGCTGAAGTCATCGCCGGAGGATGTCTACGAATGGCTGCGCAAGCTCAACCCGTCCCCGTACATGGGGCTGCTGCGCTCCCCCGGCTTTGCGCTATCCAGCGCTTCGCCTGAGCTGCTTGTCAAGCTGCACGGGGACAGCGTAAGCGCCCGGCCCATCGCTGGAACCCGGCGCCGGGGAATGACTCCCGCGGAGGATGCCGCCATGGAGGCGGAGCTGCGCGGGAGCGACAAAGAGATCGCCGAGCATATCATGCTTGTCGATCTGGAGCGCAACGACATCGGACGTGTCGCTGCGTACGGCTCTGTCAGCGTGCCCGAGCTGATGACCGTGGAACGCTATTCTCATGTGATGCATCTCGTCTCACAGGTAGATGGCAAGATAGCGCCCGGCAAGGACGCCTATGATGTTATGGCAGCCTTATTTCCGGGGGGGACGATTACCGGCGCACCCAAGGTAAGGACGATGGAGATCATCGAGGAACTGGAGCCTGTTCGGCGCGGACCCTATACCGGATCTATGGGCTGGATTGACTATAACGGCAATATGGAATTAAATATTATTATACGAACACTGGCGGTGAAGGATGGGATTGGTTATATTCAGACAGGCGCGGGTATCGTGATCGATTCTGATCCATACCGCGAGTACCGTGAATGCCATAATAAAGCCAAAGCGGTAGTAAAGGCGGTTCTCTGCAGTGAAAGACAGCAGGAATCCCGCATACCGACGGCGCCGAAGGGGGAGTAATACCATGATTTTGGTCATTGATAACTATGATTCCTTTACGTATAACCTGGTACAGTATTTAGGTGAACTTGGTCAAGAGGTTAAGGTATACCGCAACGATGAGATCAGCATAGAGGAGATTGAACAGCTGGCTCCAGACCATATCCTGATTTCTCCGGGGCCCTGTACGCCTAATGAAGCTGGTATCAGTCTGGAATTGCTGCACCATTTCAAAGGCATCATTCCGATATTTGGAGTATGTCTTGGACATCAGGCTATTGGACAGGCTTTTGGGGGCAATGTTATTCGTGCCGAACGTTTAATGCATGGGAAGACTTCACCTATCCATCACAAGGGTACATCTGTATTTGAAGGGTTGGAGTCTCCTTTTACGGCAACCAGATATCACTCTTTGATCGTTGAGCGGGAGAGCTTGCCAGATTGCCTTGAGATTACTGCAGAGACTGCAGAAGGTGAAATTATGGCACTTCGCCATAAAGAGTACCCGATCGAAGGTGTTCAGTTCCACCCGGAATCTATTATTACAGAGCATGGCCGTACGATACTGAGTAATTTTCTGAAACGGAGAGCTGGAGAACCAGCATGAATTATATAGGTTTCAATAATGGCGTGATCGACGCCAAGGATGCCAAAGTTTCTGCCTTGGATCACGGTTTTTTGTACGGCATAGGCTTATTCGAGACTTTCCGCACCTATGGAGGAGTTCCGTTCCTACTGGAGCGACATTTGGACAGGCTGGCAGAGGGATGTAGGCAGTTGGGCATTCCCTTTAAGCCGGATTCCGCAGGTCTGCAGGATTGGATAAAGCGGGTTATGGACAAGAATGAATTGACGGAAGCGTATATCCGGTACACAGTGACGGCTGGCGAGGATATTCTGGGTTTGCCAGCGGGGGACTACCGTCAGCCTAATCATTTGCTTTATATCAAAGAGCTGCCTCATTTTCCGGATGAGCTTTATCGTCACGGCAAAGAATTACAGTTGTTATCTTTGCGGCGTAATACACCGGAAGGTCCGGTACGCTTCAAGTCATTGCACTATATGAACAATATTTTGGCCAAACGTGAGCTTTCCGGCTATATATCCGCGGCTAATGGAGCGGAAGGGCTTATGCTTACTGCACAAGAGAAGATAGCCGAGGGGATCGTCAGCAATATCTTTTTTGTGAAAGATAATATACTCTGCACACCAGATATAGCCACTGGAATTCTGCCCGGAATTACCCGGGAAATGGTAATTGAGCTAGCCCTTGCAGCAGGGCTCCCAGTAGAAGAAG
>LIDZ01010448.1_pt2 | contig 24718 bp, 26 predicted proteins | sample 644651 | NCBI WGS metagenome assembly LIDZ01 (sample SAMN03856242, study PRJNA289617) | food metagenome | isolation source: wine grapes on drying loft during traditional withering process | host: Vitis vinifera cv. Corvina | place: Italy: Gargagnago di S. Ambrogio di Valpolicella | collected 2014-01 | reverse complement strand
CCGGAAATGAGCGCGCCGGAAGTCACCGACCGAATCGTCGACGCCATCGAGCATCAGCGTTACGACGTGATCGTCGTCAACTACGCCAACGGCGACATGGTCGGCCACAGCGGGATCATTGAAGCAGCGGTCAAGGCAGTCGAGTGCCTGGACGTCTGCGTCGGCCGCATCACCCAGGCGCTGGAAAAAGTCGGCGGCGAAGCGCTGATCACGGCCGACCACGGCAACGTCGAACAGATGACCAACGAGGAGACCCACCAGCCTCACACTGCTCACACCACTGAGCCGGTGCCTTTCGTTTATGTCGGCAAGCGTGACCTGAAGGTGCGCGAAGGCGGCGTGTTGGCCGACGTGGCACCGACCATGCTGATGCTGCTTGGCATGGAAATCCCGCAAGAAATGACCGGCACGCCGATTCTGGTCGCCAAGTAAGCCCCTCGAACCGGCCCGCCAGTCGCTGGCGGGCCGGTTTTGTATGAAATGTCTGACGGCCACGTCGTCCGAGCGTTTTTTTTGCAGCCACCGCCGGGCATACTAGGCCCGTCTTTACTCCTGGTATCGCCCAACCTCATGCTTCGCGCCCTGATCACCCTCGCCTTGATTTGTCTGCTCAATCCGGCCTTCGCCGACGATGATCGCGCACAAACGCAGAAACAGCTGGATGCCACGCGTCAGGACATCACCGAACTGAAGAAAGCGCTGGGCCAGTTGCAAGAAGAAAAGTCCGGGGTCCAGAAAGACCTGCGCTCCACTGAAACCGAGATGGGCAAGCTGGAAAAGCAGGTGGAGGCCCTGCAAAAGGAACTAAAAAAGAGTGAAAGCGAGCTGCAACGGCTCGACCAGGAGAAAAAAAAACTCCAAAGCGCACGCGTTGAACAACAACGATTGATCGCCATCCAGGCCCGCGCTGCTTATCAGAGCGGCCGCCAGGAATACCTCAAACTGCTGCTCAATCAGCAGAACCCCGAAAAATTCGCCCGCACCCTCACCTATTACGATTACCTGAGCAAGGCACGCCTGGAGCAGTTGCGCAGCTTCAACGAAACCCTGCGCCAGCTGGCCGGCGTCGAGAAAGACATCGACCTGCAGCAAGCGCAGCTTCTGGTGCAGAAGAGTTCGCTGGATGACCAGAAGGCCCAGCTCGACACCGTACGCCAGGAACGTCAAGTGGCGCTGGCCAAGCTGAATCAGGATTACAAAGCCCGCGACCAGAAGCTGCAGTCGCGGCAGCAGGATCAGGCCGACCTGACCAAGGTCCTCAAGACCATTGAAGAAACTCTCGCCCGTCAGGCCCGCGAAGCCGAAGAGGCGCGTCAGAAAGCGCTGTTGGCGCAGCAAGAAGCCGAGAAACGGCAACGCGAGCAAGAAGCGCTGGCGAAAAACCGCGCGAAAGACGACGCGAAGGACGACAGCGATGTGGCCCCTCGGCGCCCGACCAAGGCGCCCGGCGCGATGGTTTCCAGTGCCGGTCAGTCCTATGGCGGCGCTTTTGAGCAAGCAAGGGGAAAACTTCCTTGGCCCGTCGATGGTCGATTGTTGGCGCGATTCGGCGAAAGCCGTGGCGATGACGAGCGCACCAAGTGGGACGGTGTGTTGATCAGTGCGGCTGCAGGCAGCCAGGTCCGCGCGGTGCACGGTGGTCGGGTGGTCTTCGCCGACTGGTTGCGCGGCGCCGGGCTTCTGGTCATCCTCGACCACGGCAATGGTTATTTGAGTCTGTACGGTCACAACCAGAGCCTGTTGAAAGAGGCCGGTGACGTCGTAAAAGCCGGAGAAGCGATCTCCACTGTCGGTAACAGTGGTGGCGGTCAGGACACTCCGGCGTTGTATTTCGCTATTCGTCAGCAGGGTCGCCCTAGTGATCCGGCCCAATGGTGTCGCACTCAAGGATAAGTCGACACCTCACTCAGGAGTTCGTAAGACATGCTGTTTTCGTCCCGCCTCACCTCGCTGGCCCTGACTATCGCCGTGGTTATCGGCGCTCCTCTGGCCCAGGCTGCCGGCGCCACCCCGGCTGCTGTGCCTGCCGCCACTGCGCCCGCCAACGCCGCGAATATCAAGGCGCCGCTGCCGCTCGACGAGCTGCGCACTTTCGCCGAGGTCATGGACCGGATCAAAGCGGCTTACGTCGAGCCCGTTGATGACAAGACTCTGCTGGAAAACGCCATCAAGGGCATGCTCAGCAACCTCGACCCGCACTCCGCTTATCTGGGCCCGGAAGACTTCCAGGAGCTGCAGGAAAGCACCAGCGGCGAGTTCGGCGGGCTGGGTATCGAAGTGGGCGTCGAAGACGGCTTTGTAAAAGTCGTCTCCCCCATCGATGACACCCCTGCGTCCAAGGCTGGTATCGAGGCTGGAGACTTGATCGTGAAGATCAACGGCACGCCGACCCAGGGCCAGACCATGCAGGAAGCCGTGGACAAAATGCGCGGCAAGCTGGGCGAGAAAATCACCCTGACGCTGGTTCGTGACGGCGGCAATCCGTTCGATGTGACATTGGCGCGCGCGACCATTCAGGTCAAAAGCGTGAAAGCGCAGATGCTGGAGCCGGGTTACGGCTATATCCGCATCACCCAGTTCCAGGTCAAAACGGGTGAAGAAGTCGGTAAGGCACTGGCCAAGCTGCGCAAAGACAACGGCAAGAAGATGAGCGGCCTGATCCTCGACCTGCGCAACAACCCGGGCGGTGTGTTGCAGGCGGCAGTTGAAGTGGCTGACCACTTCCTGACCAAGGGCCTGATCGTCTACACCAAAGGCCGCATCGCCAATTCCGAACTGCGCTTCTCGGCAGACCCGGCCGACGCCAGCGAGGGCGTGCCTCTGGTTGTGCTGATCAACGGCGGCAGCGCCTCGGCGTCTGAAATCGTCGCCGGCGCGTTGCAAGACCAGAAGCGCGGCATCCTGATGGGTACCGATACGTTCGGCAAAGGCTCGGTGCAGACCGTTCTGCCGCTGGCCAACGACCGCGCGCTGAAGATCACCACCGCGCTGTATTACACGCCTAACGGTCGCTCGATTCAGGCCCAGGGCATCAACCCGGACATCGAAGTCAAACGCGCCAAGCTCACCGCCGAAGCCGATGGCGACAACTACAAAGAGGCCGATCTGCTCGGCCACCTGGGCAACGGCAACGGCGGCGCGGACAAGCCGACCACCAAGGCGAAGGCTGGCAAGGCGCGTCCGCAGGACGATGACTACCAGATGAACCAGGCCCTCAGCTTGCTCAAGGGTTTGAGTGTCACGCGCGGCAACTGAGATGCGCGTCTGGTTGACTGGGCTGATCTGCGCCCTTGCCTTCACAACGGGTGCTGCACATGCAGCGCCCGCCGAGTCCTCAGCGACCGTCGGCAAAGCGCCGAAGGTCGCCTATCTCAGTTTGATCATCGACGATCTCGGACAGAACCCTGATCGGGACAGCCGCGCGCTGGCCCTTCCCGGCCCCGTGACGCTGGCAATCATGCCTGACACGCCCCACGCCACCGAGTTTGCCCGTCAGGCGCACAAGGCTGGCAAGACCGTCATGCTGCACATGCCCATGGACCCGGCGACCGGGCCGTACGCCTGGCATCCCGAACTGCCGCTCCCCGAACTCGAATCGCGTCTGAACGCCGCGCTGCTGAAAGTCCCTTTTGCCGCTGGCATCAATAACCACATGGGCAGCCGCATGACGGCAGAGCCGGTGGCCATGGGCTGGCTGGTGGGCGAGTTGCAGCGCCGCCATCTGTTTCTGGTCGACAGCCGCACCAGCGCCAAAACCGTTGCCGCTGCCGAGGCGCAGAAGATCGGTCTCGCCAGCGTGTCCCGCGACGTCTTCCTGGACGACGAGCGCACCGCAGAGGCCATTAGCGGCCAGCTTCAGACAGCGATCAAACTGGCGCACAAGCAGGGCTCGGCCGTGATGATCGGCCACCCCTATCCGGTGACGCTCGATGTGCTCGAGCGCGAGCTGCCCAAGCTTAAATCCCAAGGTATAGAGCTGATCGAGATCCGCCACATGGTCACTGAGCGCGGAAATGAGGCGATGGCCGGCCATGGCAAGAACGGGCGTTATCGCTAGGCCGAAGGCGCTTCGCCAGAGGTGCTGGCAGTCCTTAGAGATATTCGGCGAAAATCGAATCGACCACGCCTTCCTTGCGCAGCTGATCCAGCGCACGTTGCAGCCGCTGGACTACTGCATCCGGGGTGTCTTTATTCAATGCCAGGAACAGTTCGGCGCTGTTGAAACGCAGCACGGTTTTCAATCCCGTGATGCCCTCTTGCCGGGCCAGGTAGCGCCCCGCCGGATCGCCGGTGGCCCACAGGTCGAGCTGACCGTCGACCAGCTTCCGGGCGTTATCCTTGTCGCTGAGCACCGTGATCGGCTTCATGCCCTGACGCGCAAGCTCCATCGCAATGGCGTCGCCCTTGTAGGCGCCGATTCGATAAGACCGCGCGGCTTCAAGCGTGCTCAGCTGGATTGGGCTGTCAGCCCGCGCCAGCAGAATCCAGTCGTCCGGGCCGATCGGTCCGACCCACTTGAAGAGCTTTTCGCGCTCGGGCAATCGCGCGGTCACGAACACGCCGTAGCCGGGATTTTCCATCGCCAGTTTGTAGATGCGATCCCAGGGGAAACGCAGGGTCAGGTTGTAGCCGATACCGGCGCGCTTGAAGGTCTCGCGCACCACCTCGACGGCGATGCCCTTGATGTTGCTTTCCTGGGCGAAGTTTTTCCCGTCCGTGGCCATGTTGTAAGGCGGGAAGTTCTCTGTCAGCAGGACAAACGAGGTGTCCGCCCGCGTGCTTCCGCCAGCAGAGCCGTTCAGCTCTTCTGCATGAATCACTGCGCTTGCAACACAACCGAACAGCGCAAAAAGAAAAGCTGAAATTCTCAGCATTTGACTCATCTCTATCCATGACTTCGCACAGGGTGCAGGCCCTCCGCACCGTTGTCCAGAGCCTTCGGCCGGCAGCCGTGCTTTGTCGCTGAAGCCATAAATATGTATGTGACCCGAGCGCATTTTATCTGACTACCTGACGGCATCTTTCCAACGGCCCGCACCAAGCGCGGGCGCCAACAGACCAGACAGGTATTCAATGAAAAATCTCACACATGCTGTGTGCAGCGTCGCGCTCATCAGCCTCATGGGCGCAGGCGTTACCCAGGCAAACGATTATGGCCAGGGACTGGAGAATGACTCGGCGGCCATCCCTCTCGATAACGCGCAAAACCGTCACGCCCCATGGAGGGCGGTAGGCCGTCTGCAACCCAGCAAAGAGAGGCCCGACATCCATTGCAGCGGGTCCTTGATTGATTCACGCAACGGCAGTCCGGTTGCATCAGGGCCTGCTTACATCCTCACCAGTGGCCATTGCGTGAGTCAGGACGCCATGAATATCTCGAGCGACATCCCTTTGGATGGCCATATCGATTTCGATTACTTCCTGGGCAACCTGCAAAACACCGAGCGTTCCCGGTTGAAAAGACTGGTGCGAGCGACCACCCGTGGTGCAGACCTGGCCATTATCGAGTTGGACACATCGCTGCAGTCGATGCTCGACAAAGGCATCGAGCCACTGAGCATCAGTACCCATGCACCTGGCAACGGCGTGAATCTGGTGATCGTCGGCGTCCCTTCAGGCCACGAAGACGCACCTGCATTACGCCTGTCGGCATGCCCACTGGAAGGTAGCGCGGACCTGCTGGAGGATGTGTATGTCTTCCGCGGATTTCATAAACATCGCTGTCAGGGTGTGGCGCCGGGAAGTTCGGGGAGCCCCGTCCTGGACCGGGTTTCCAATCAGATCGTTGGCGTACTCAGCACGTCCACGAAGGGCGTCAAAGAGGAAAATCGCTGCCAGCCGAACGCGCCCTGCGAGATCAACAACGGGCTACCGGTGCTATCCCCAGACACCTCTTATTCCAGCCCGGCGCTGGGCCTCAAGACCTGCTTCAGCCAAGGCGTATTCAACCCGCTGGACATTGAATGCACGTTGCAATCGACGCTCAAGATGACATTGGGGGCGAGCTACTCGCCAAACCCCTATAGCCGGGTAACCCTCGACGACCAGGGCCGTACCGTTTTGCCCACGTGGTCGTGGCCGTTCTCGCTGGACACCCCTCTCTACCGCTACAAAGCCGTTCGCACGCCGACGGAATGTGAAAGCCCGCATCACTACAGCAACGCCCAGGGCGCCACGCAGGCGTTGATCGATGATCGCGTAGGCCCGGAGGCCGGCCTGTATTTTCTGTGCATCATCGGTGTGGACTCCCCTGACCAGCGACCCGCGCAAGAGATGATGAACAAGCCAGTGATTGTGGCAATGGAAATCGCGCCGCCGGGTCCGACCCGAATGCCGGAACTGACCATCGAGCGCATGGCCGATGGCGGCTACAAAGTGATGCAGTACTACTCCAACCCGACGCTTTGGGTGTACACGTTCAAATCCGGCCCGGCTGACACTGTGCAGTGCGATGACCCGCAGGGCTACAGACCTGAATTCGACGAGGTGATGATCATCGAGGCGACACCATCACCGATGACGCTGTGCTCCAAGGCCTACGACATGGCCAGTCAGGCATCGTCGCCGCGCACCGATCTATTGCTGCCCTGATCGGAGAGTCGCCGAGTAAGCTGGATCAAGGAAGTGGCGCTGGCTGACCAGGCTATGGTCAGCCAGCGCATCAGGGTCAGCGAACCACAATCCCTTGCCTGGCCATGAACGCCTTGGCTTCTGGCACGGTGTATTCGCCGAAGTGGAAAATGCTCGCTGCCAGCACCGCGCTGGCATGACCTTCCAGCACGCCATCTGCCAGATGCTGCAGATTGCCGACGCCACCGGAAGCAATGACCGGGATGCCGAGGGCATCGCTGATCGCCCGGGTCACGCCCAGGTCGAAGCCGCTCTTCATGCCGTCCTGGTCCATGCTGGTCAGCAGGATTTCGCCGGCACCGAGGTCTTCCATCTTCTTCGCCCATATCACCGCGTCCAGGCCAGTCGGCTTGCGACCGCCGTGGGTGAAGATTTCCCAGCGTGGGGTTTCGCCGGGCAGCGAAACCTTCTTGGCGTCGATGGCCACGACGATGCACTGCGAGCCGAAGCGGGCAGCGGCTTCACCGACGAACTCGGGGTTGAAGACCGCAGCGGTATTGATCGAGACCTTGTCGGCACCGGCGTTGAGCAGATTGCGGATGTCCTGCACGGTGCGCACGCCGCCACCCACGGTCAGCGGGATGAACACCTGACTGGCCATGCGCTCGACGGTGTGCAGCGTGGTGTCGCGGCCGTCGACGCTGGCGGTGATGTCGAGGAAGGTAATCTCATCGGCACCCTGCTCGTCATAACGCCGGGCGATCTCGACCGGATCACCGGCGTCGCGGATGTTCTCGAACTTCACGCCCTTGACCACGCGGCCGTTGTCGACGTCCAGGCAAGGGATGATGCGTTTGGCGAGGGCCATGGTTAGTCCTTAAGTAACAAGCTTCAAGCTTTAGGCTGCAAGTAGAAGCGGATCGAGGTCAGCTTGCAGCTTGAAGCTTACTGCTCGGAGCTGACTGCGTAGCTGTCACAAAACGCCTGAGCCTCGGCCACATCCAGCGTGCCTTCATAGATCGCACGGCCGGTGATTGCGCCGATGATGCCCGGTGCTTTTGCGTCGAGCAGCGCCTTGATGTCGCCCAGGTTATGAATGCCGCCCGAAGCGATCACCGGAATGCGGGTCGCGGCAGCCAGCGCGGCGGTGAACGGGACATTGCAGCCCTGCATCATGCCGTCTTTGGCGATGTCGGTATAAACGATGGCCGAGACGCCGTCTGCTTCAAAGCGCCTGGCCAGGTCGACCACCTGCACGGTGCTGACTTCAGCCCAGCCGTCGGTGGCGACGAAGCCGTCTTTGGCATCCAGGCCCACGATCACTTTGCCCGGGAACGCGCGGCAGGCTTCGGCGACGAAGTCAGGGTCCTTGACCGCCTTGGTACCGATAATCACGTAACTTACGCCGGCTTTGACGTAGTGCTCGATGGTGTCCAGCGAGCGGATACCGCCGCCGATCTGGATCGGCAGGTTCGGGTAACGACGGGCAATCGCGGTCACAACATCACCATTGACCGGCTGGCCTTCGAATGCGCCGTTCAGGTCAACCAGGTGCAAGCGACGGCAACCGCCTTCGACCCACTTGGCAGCCATGCTCACCGGATCATCGGAGAACACCGTGGAATCTTCCATCCGACCCTGACGCAGACGCACACATGCGCCGTCTTTAAGGTCGATCGCGGGAATAATGAGCATCAGCTTTTCCTTCGTCTAAAAGCCGCGAACCGCACGCCATAAGCTGCAAGTCGCATCTCTACTAATTCTTGCAGCTTGAGGCTTGACGCTTCTAGCTGCTCTTCTCCAACGCCCACAGGTCGCTTTCGATGCTTTCGAAACGCTCCTTGAGGTGCGTCTGAACATCGAAGATCGCCCGGTTGTAGTAATGCGGTGCGATCTCGCGGGTGAACAATTCCAGAATTTCAGCCGCCTCGAACGAACCCAGATCCAGCTCGAAACGGTCTTCCATGAACCGCTTGATCGTGTGGCACGCCTCGCTCTCCTGCTCGGGAGTGAGGGTCAGGATCGGCGGCTTGGTCTTCTTGCTCATTACCGGCTGCCGTCCCACGCCGCGAAGTTCTGCAGTAACTGCAGGCCATGGGTATGGCTCTTCTCGGGGTGGAATTGCACGGCGAAACGTGAGCCATCGGCCAAGGCAGCGGCGAAGTCATGACCATAATGGCCACGTCCGACAATCTGCTGCGGGTTGGGCGATTCGATGTAGTAACTGTGTACGAAATAGAACCGCGCCATGTCCGGAATGTTGGCCCAGAGCGGATGATCCACGGCCTGCGCCACCTCGTTCCAGCCCATGTGCGGGACTTTCAGATGCTGGCCGTCTTCGTGAAGATCCTTGCCGAAAAAGCGCACCTGACCGGGCAATACGCCGATGCAATCGACGCCGCCACTCTCTTCGCTGCGCTCCATCAGCGCCTGCATGCCCACGCAGATGCCGAGAAACGGACGGTCCTGACTGACTTCACGCACCAGGGCATCGAAGCCCAGGCGGCGGATTTCAGCCATGCAGTCACGAATCGCGCCGACCCCGGGGAACACGACACGGTCGGCTTCACGGATGACGTCGGCGTTGCTGGTGATCAGCACGCGACCGGCGCCAACGTGCTCCAGCGCCTTGGCCACCGAGTGCAGATTGCCCATGCCATAGTCGATAACAGCGACGGTCTGCATTACAGCACGCCTTTGGTCGACGGCATCTGGCCAGCCATGCGGTCATCAAGCTCCACTGCCATGCGCAATGCACGGCCGAACGCCTTGAAGACGGTTTCGATCTGGTGGTGGGTGTTGTGGCCGCGCAGGTTGTCGATGTGCAGCGTGACATTGGCGTGGTTGACGAAGCCCTGGAAGAACTCCTGGAACAGGTCAACATCGAAGCCGCCGACGGTGGCGCGGGTGTACGGGACGTGCATCTGCAGGCCAGGCCGACCGGAGAAGTCGATGACCACGCGCGACAGCGCTTCATCCAGCGGGACGTAGGCGTGGCCGTAGCGACGGATGCCCTTTTTGTCGCCGATGGCTTTGCTGAACGCCTGACCCAGCGTGATGCCGACATCTTCCACGGTGTGGTGATCGTCGATATGCAGGTCGCCTTTGCATTCGATGTCCAGATCGATAAGCCCGTGACGGGCGATCTGGTCGAGCATGTGTTCAAGAAAAGGAACGCCGATATCAAATCGGGACTTTCCGGTGCCATCCAGGTTGATCGAGGCTTTGATCTGGGTTTCCAGGGTGTCGCGCTCGACGAACACCATACGTTCGGCCATCACCAGCTCCGCTAAATCATTGGGCGAAAAGGCGGCCATTATAGGCGTGTGGCGGGGAAACAGAAACATGAAGCGAGCAATGCCGGACCGAGGGAAATGCCGGCCGCATGCGATAGACATGTGTGTACAAGCGAATACATTCAGGCAAAAAAAATGTGGGAGCGAGCTTGCTCGCGAATAGGCCCTGACATTCGACATCTCTGTCGACTATAAGGCCGTCTTCGCGAGCAAGGTGGATCGCCACCCCGGTCGCGCCCACAGGTTTCAGGTCAGCCTGATACATCTCAGGCTGCCTCGATCAGCTTTAGTGAAACAACACCGCAGTCTTCTGCAGAGTGATCCACACGCCCCACGCCAACGGAATGCCCACTGCCAGCCAGGCCAGGATCGCCAGTGGCTTGGTGCTTGGATCGGCTTTCCATTCCAGCGAAGTGCTGTGATCGGCGCCGACATCGTGACCGAAAGCTTGCTCAGCCTTCAATTGCTCGTCAGTCATGAAGTACTTGTCGGCCACCGGACGCACCAGCAGGTTGCAGATGAAGCCCAATACCAGCAGACCCGCGAGGATGTACAGGGTGATGTCGTAAGCATCGGCGCGTGCAACGCCGTGGCTCAGCTGATACTCACGCAGGTAGTTCACCAGCACCGGACCGAGCACGCCGGCGGCAGCCCAGGCGGTCAGCAGACGACCGTGGATCGCGCCGACCATTTGCGTACCGAACAGGTCGGCCAGGTACGCCGGAACGGTTGCGAAACCACCGCCGTACATCGACAGCACGACGCAGAACGCCGCCACGAACAGCGCAACGCTGCCCAGGTGACCCAGTGTCGGTACCGATGCGTAGAGCAAAAAGCCCAGCGCGAAGAACACGAAGTAGGTGGCTTTACGGCCGATGTAGTCCGAGAAAGATGCCCAGAAGAAACGTCCGCCGATGTTGAACAGGCTCAGCAGACCGGTGAAGCCGGCTGCGATGGCCGCGATGGCCGCCAGTTGCGAGGCATCCAACTGCCCGAAAGGCTGATCGTTGCCCAGCAGTTTGCCGCCGAACACTTCCTGCAGCAGAGGCGAAGCCATGCCCAGGATACCGATACCTGCCGAAACGTTCAGGCACAGCACCAGCCAGACCAGACGAAACTGCGGAGTCTTCCACGCAACGCTGACGTGCACGTGACGGTTGGTGATCATCGCGCTGTTGGCTTTCTTCGCAGGAGCGGTCCAGCCTTCAGGTTTCCAGCCGGTCGGCGGAACGCGATAGGACAGTGCACCGCCGATCATGAAGACGAAGTAAATCACCGCCATCACCGCGAAGCTCTGCCAGACACCGACGCTGTCAGGCGTGGCGAAGTGGCTCATCAGTGCGGTTGCCAGCGGAGCGCCAACCATCGCGCCACCGCCGAACCCCATGATCGCCATGCCGGTCGCCATGCCGCGCTTGTCCGGGAACCACTTGATCAGCGTCGAGACCGGCGAGATATAACCCAAGCCCAGACCGATACCGCCGATCACGCCCGAGCCGATCCACATCAGCCAGATCTGGTGCGTATAAACGCCCAGCGCCGAGATCAGCAGACCACCACACCAGCACAGTGCCGATACAACACCGGCCTTGCGCGGGCCTGCGTGTTCCAGCCAGCCGCCCCAGATCGCTGCGGAGCAACCCAGGAAAATGAAGAACAGGGTGTAGATCCAGCCGAGCATGGAGATCGGCCAATCACAGCTGGACGAAATGACTTGCTCGAAGAAACCCATGTCAGCCGGGCAGGCGACAGCGGTCTTGATGCCGATTGCCTTGGACAGCGGCAGCCAGAACACCGAGAAGCCGTAGGCCATGCCGATACACAAGTGGATTGCCAATGCAGCTGGCGGAACCAGCCAACGGTTGAAACCGCGCTTGGCGATAATGCGCTCTTTGGACAAGAACGCAGGCTGAGCGGCAGTACCGCCCAGAGCAGTGCTCGTAGTCATCTTATTGTTGCCCCCAATTTATAGTTGTATCCCGCAAGAACAGCGACATAGCCCCACCACCACTCTTAAAGCACGCAGGCCTCGGTGGTTTATCGGCAGGACATCTCTTTACGTGACAATTCGACGCAGCACGGCTGGCGAATGGCGCGAGATTACCATTTGCGGCCTAAAAGAAAGCATTCTGCTACTACCTTTTTAGTGCCGTCTGTCACTGTGCAGGTCGCCGCCAACTTGATCGGCAACGTCTATGGCGATCCAAAACCCGGTGCTTGCGTGAGAACGCTATACTCGCGGGCTAAATTTTGAACGACTCGACACAAGGACTCGCCCATGAAAGCGTTCGGCAAAATCCTGGGGCTCACCCTTCTCGGGCTGTTGCTGATCATCGTGGCTCTTGGCTTTGCCCTGACCCACTTTTTTGATCCCAACGACTACAAAGACGAGATTCGAAAACTGGTTCGCGATCGCGCCCATGTCGAGCTGACGCTCAATGGCGACATCGGCTGGAGCCTGTTTCCATGGCTTGGCCTGGAGCTGCACGACGCCAGCGTTGCCACCTTGAGCGAGCCGACCAAACCCTTCGCCGACTTGCAGATGCTCGGGCTGTCCGTGCGCGTGCTGCCGCTGCTGCGCAAAGAAGTTCAGATGAGCGACGTGCGCGTCGAGGGCCTGAACCTGACGCTGACCCGCGATGAAAACGGCCACGGCAACTGGGAAGACATCGGCAAAGTGCCCGCGACCGCGGCCAATCCAGCCCAGCCCCCCGCCGCGCCGGATGCGCCAACTGATACCGCGTCGGCCAAGCCCGACAAGCCGTGGCAGCCGCTCAAGCTGGACATCGACAGCCTCACCGTGAACAACGCGCGCATCGATTTCAACGATATTCCCAAGGCCCGGCAGTTCACCGCCGAGAGCATTCAGCTGAGCACCGGCCCGATCCACAACGCGACCGATATCCCGCTGAAACTGACCGCATTCCTCAGCACCAATCAACCCGTCGTGCGCACCAAAACCGAACTGACGGGCAAGCTGCGCTTTGATCGCGCCCTCAAGCGTTATCAGCTCGACGACATGCGTTTCTCGGGTGATGTGACGGGCGATCCACTTCAGGGCAAGACGCTGACGTTCTCGGCCCAGGGCCAGTTGCTGGCAGACATGTCCGCCTACGTCGCGGAATGGACCAACCTGAAGCTGTCCGCCAACCAGCTGCGCGCCATCGGCGAGTTGCATGTGCGTGACCTGGACAAGACCCCGCAGCTCACGGGGGGCATTTCGATTGCGCAGTTCAACCTGCGCGACTTCCTCGACAACATCGGCCAGCCTGCGCCGACTCTTGGTGACGGCAGCCTGAACAAACTGGAACTGGTCACCCGCATCGCGGCGACGCCGAACAGCGTGGCGCTGGACGACCTCACGGTGAAACTCGACGACAGCACCATCAGCGGCCACATCGCCGTGGAGGACTTCGCCAAGCAATCCCTGCGCCTGCAACTCAAGGCCGACACGTTCGACGCCGACCGCTATCGCAAGCCAGAAGGCGAGCAGGCGAAGAGCGCGGGCGCCGCTCGCAGAGCCGAAGTTCAGGGCGCCGAGGCCGAAGCCATGGTGGCCTCAGGCACCTCGCCTCTGCCGAATCAGCCGACCCAAGGCGCCTGGAGCGACGCGAAGCTGCTGCCGCTTGAGCGCCTGCGCAAACTGGATGTCGACGCCGATCTGAGCTTCGGCAAACTGACCCTGGAGAAACTGCCGATCCAGAATGCGGCGCTGAAAACCTCGGCGCTCGATGGCGTGATAACCGTCAACAGCCTGCGCGGCGATCTGTACAACGGTAATTTCGAGGTCAAGGGCAATCTCGACGCGCGTCCCGAGGTGCCGTTGGCCAGCGTGCAGACGCACGTCGCCAAAGTGCCGGTGGAACACTTCATTCAGAGCCAGGGCACCACTCCGCCTCTGCGCGGCCTGCTCAACCTCAACAGCGATGTGACCGCCAAAGGCAACAGCGAGAAGGCGCTGGTCGAGAGCCTCAACGGTACTGCCAGTTTTGCGCTGAACGACGGCGTGCTGGTCAACGCCAACCTCGAGCAGCAGCTCTGCCGCGGCATCTCGACCCTCAACCGCAAGAGCTTGAGTGGCGAGCCGCGCGGCAAGGACACGCCCTTCCAGCAGTTGAATGGCAATCTGGTGTTCCGCAACGGCGTGGCCAGCAACCCGGACCTGAAAGTCCGCACCCCGGGCCTGACCGTCAACGGCGATGGCGACATCGACCTGCGCGTCATGGGCATGAACTATCGCGTCGGGGTGATCATCGAAGGCGACAAGAGCGACATGCCGGACCCTGCCTGCGAAGTGAACCCGCGCTTTGTCGGCATCGAATGGCCGGTGCTCTGCCGTGGCCCGCTGGAAATGGGCGCGAAGGCCTGTCGTCTGGATAACGACGGCCTGGGCAAGGTCGCTGCAAAGCTGGCAGGCGACCGGATTGGCGACAAGATCGATGAAAAGCTGGGGGACAAGGTCAGTCCCGAGCTTAAGGACGCGATCAAGGGATTGTTCAAGCGTTAAGCCTGACTCAGGCGCCGCGCAGTTAAGTGGTGGGAGTGCGCACACTCCCACATTACATTTTGACTGGCCGCCGACAGCGCGGCGTCTGGCTGCGGATATAGCAACCCAACTTCTTTGATCACCGGAACCCTTGATGCAACCCGAGCAGTTCTCCTCCGCCGTTCTCGACTGGTACGACCGCCACGGCCGTCACGACCTCCCCTGGCAACACGACATCACCCCGTACCGCGTGTGGGTGTCGGAAATCATGCTGCAGCAAACCCAGGTCAGCACCGTGCTTGGCTATTTCGACACGTTCATGGAAGCGCTGCCTACCGTGCAGGCTCTGGCCGACGCGCCGGAAGATGAGGTCCTGCATCTGTGGACCGGGCTGGGTTACTACACCCGCGCGCGCAACCTGCAGAAGGCCGCGAAAATCGTGGTGGCCGAGCACGGCGGAGAATTCCCCCGCGACGTGGAAAAGCTCGTCGAGCTGCCGGGTATCGGCCTCTCAACGGCCGGAGCGATTGCCAGCATCAGCATGGGCCTGCGCGCGCCGATCCTTGATGGCAACGTCAAGCGCGTACTCGCCCGCTTCACCGCCCAGGAAGGCTATCCCGGCGAGCCCAAAGTGGCGAAGCAGATGTGGACCACGGCCGAGCGCTACACGCCGCACAGCAGAGTCAATCACTACACTCAGGCGATGATGGATCTGGGTGCCACGCTCTGCACCCGGACCAAACCCAGTTGCCTGCTCTGCCCCCTCGAGCGTGGCTGCGAAGCCCACATGCTGGGCCAGGAAACCCGTTATCCAATTCCTAAGCCGCGCAAGGTCGTGCCGCAGAAGCGCACCTTGATGCCGATCTTTGCCAACGACGAAGGCGCGATTCTGCTGTATCGCCGCCCTTCGACCGGGCTGTGGGGCGGGCTGTGGAGCTTGCCGGAACTGGACGACTTCAACGACATGCAGCATCTGGCCAACCAGCACGCCCTTGAGCTGGGCGAGCATCAAGCCTTGCCGGGCCTGATCCACACGTTCAGCCACTTTCAGCTGAGCATCGAACCCTGGCTGGTCCGGGTCCGCGCGTCCGCCCATCACGTGGCCGAGGACGACTGGCTCTGGTATAACCTCGCCACCCCGCCGCGCCTGGGCCTTGCCGCCCCGGTGAAGAAACTGCTGAAAAACGCAGCCGACGTATTGAATGCAGGAGAGTCCTCATGACCCGCACCGTGATGTGCCGCAAATACAAAGAAGAATTGCCTGGCCTGGACCGTCCGCCGTATCCGGGCGCCAAAGGTGAAGACATCTACAACCATGTCTCGCAGAAAGCCTGGGGCGACTGGCAGAAACACCAGACCCTGCTGATCAACGAGCGTCGTCTGAACATGATGAACGCCGAAGATCGCAAATTCCTGCAGACCGAGATGGACAAATACCTGTCCGGCGAGGAATACGCCAAGGCCGACGGCTATGTTCCCCCTGCCGATTAACCCTTCGCAGACAGTGTTCGTCGTAAGCGGAGGAAATAATTCAGATTTTTTTCGACACCCCGCTTGACGACCTCCTGAAAAACACGTCTAATGCGCCCCGTTGCCCAGATAGCTCAGTCGGTAGAGCAGGGGATTGAAAATCCCCGTGTCGGCGGTTCGATTCCGTCTCTGGGCACCACCTTTCGTTTTCAGGTGATGCCAAGCACACCTGAAAACACACAAGAAGCCCGCCTCGTGCGGGCTTTTTGTTGTCTGTGGTTACCCACCATCCTTAATAAAATAAGCCCAAACAGATGTGCGCAGATTCGTAAGTAGACCAAGTTCGGTCTATAAATTTACTCACACACGCCGGGAATGCACCAGCGCAGCATGCAGGGGGCCAGCTCCCACTTTCCGATGCCACCATCCGCACTGCCAAAACAATTGACAAGCTCTACCGGCTGACCGATGCCAGCAGCCTCTGCCTCGAAGTCGCCCCCTCCTCCGGCTCAAAGCCGGCTTCGGAAGTAGCGGGGGTCAACCGCAAGTGTCCCGGGACTTAGTGCAAACGTTGGTGTCGTTGCGGGAATGCTTAAAGAAGCCTTGCCGATTCAACAGAAAGCAGCTGATCTGCTTGCATCGCCCCGTCCCTGAAACCTCCTCAAGCCCTATGTTGCGGCGCGCACAGCCGCGGCGCAACACGCACATGGCCTAGCCCATACGAGCAGAACAGGCAGTGCATGCCCTGCAACTGGGGCACCCAGGTAGCTGGCCCTATTTGTAAGCATTCTCCTACGACACCTATCGGGAAAAAGGATCAGAAGGAGTCTATTTTTTGCGCTACAGTCTCCCGGTCGATTTAGGTTTCCGGATAAGCGGCCGCTGCTGGGATGGTTAAAGATTGACTTATGGCTGCCGATAAACATAATAGCGAGCCTCAGATTCACCGCCGCAATTCACGCAACATAGGAGGTCCCAATGTCGATGAAAACAGCAGCTCAAGGAATGATCGTTGCTGCGTTTGCGTTGATCGGGGATTACTCGACTGTTGCCACTCCGCAGTATCAGATGCCTCCGTTCGAGGTTTCTGCCAAACAAAATCGCCTCAACCAGCTGCGTAAAGAGCTTGCTGAGCTGAACTCTGGCTGGATGGATCTAGACCGGATTTATAGCGAAGCCTTGCAGGTCACGCTGAAGCGCGGGATATTCGAAGACGAGAAATTCCTACGAAATAGCCAGCTTCTTAGCGCGATTCGTGTGCTTGAATCTGGCCTTAGGGATGCGGTCGTGCCCGTGGAGCTGTCTGCTGACCACCTATCTCTGCGTCGCACGGTTGCCAAAACCCGCAATCGTTTGGCCACGCTCGACACCTACTACCGCCAGTTCTTCATGATTCCTGAAGAATTTGAAAGCGCGGCCGATTCCAAGGCGCTTAGGGCGCTGGCCGACCACACCACTCGCAGAATTCAGGAACTCGCCTAAGGCACGAAATGGAGGTCGAGGTAGAGTTTCATAAAGGGACCTTTGCTGAGTTCTTTGAGCCTGTAGAGCTGAAGCACGCACGGTTGTCGGAAATCCTAAAAACAGAATTCACTGAATACGTACGGTCGGGGCGCATGCGCACACCCAGCATATTTGGTCGTGACGCCCCCTATACGCAGCCTCCTCAAGCTCTTCAGGCTTGCCTGATGCACATCCATATCAAGATCCCACCCGCCAGATTCCCCCAAGGCGTTGCGCAGCATGATAGGTGCTGTCCTCGAAACAGACCCGGCGAGGATGCAGCACTTGTGTACGTTCCAGGCGAGCTTGAGGAGCACAGATTTCTGTTGCTTGCCTTTCTATGGCCTGATGCCCATGGTAGGGCTCGCGATCGGAATACCATGAAATACTTGGCACGCTTGGCGCGTGACTGGCGGGACAAAAACTAATAAGAAGCCTCACATCGCCCTGAAAGTCGTTTTAAAGGCGGACCATTCGAATCCAAGGCGTGAGCTGAATATCGAAGACGGCTGCTGCAGAGCACTCGGGACAATCCATCCGCGCTTTGTATACGCGACCTATGGATGGCGGTTCGACCCCGTCTCTGGGCACCATAAATACCGAAAAACCCCTGCATCGAAAGATTCAGGGGTTTCTTATTGGGCGCAATTTATTAACATCGCAGGCTTGAGCTAACCAAGGAAGCTTCGTGATGGCATCTGTCAGCAAGCAACAAAAACGAGCCAAGCGCGCCAAGACCAAAGCCAAAGAGCAGCGTGTCGCTCGCCAGCATCCGCAGACTCCCAACCCGATCGTCCCGGATTACTTCATGCCTGATTTCTTCTCGGACGACGACGCAGCGCTGTTGGACGACGATACCCTGCTGAAGAATTTCGTAGAGCCGGACATCCTTGAAACCATGGACGAAGAAGAGCGGGAGGCGATGGCGGCGGTGATAAGAGGCGAGTCCGACGAGATGTCGATCACTGAGGACGAAATGCTGATCGCGGAGGTGTATCACTCCCCTGCGCCAGAGCCGTCTCAGGAGCAACGCCTCGCGCATTACGAAGTGCTCAAGCTTGCCGAGCAGCAAGGGTTCCTCGATCTGCTCGATGCCTTCGCCAGAGGTCCCATAGCCGCCCACGCTTTCTACGACATCGACTTCGACGACTACCTCGACGTCCTGGTGAACACGCTTGGCGCTTACTTGATGTGGGCCCACGGACTGGATGAGGCTACCGTCAGGGCGCGCATCCACGACGATGATTTCTACGAGGCCTTCCGCGCGATTCTCGACGAGATCGAGATGGAATCCACACTGGAGATGCTGGGGATCGACCGCAACAAGCACGACGAACCGGCGCAAGACTGAATACAATACGCGCCCGATGATCCTGGGCCATGCGAATGGCTGCACCGCACAAGGAACCGCCGTCATGGCCTCCCCCGACAAACAGCAAAAACGCGCCCAGCGTGCAAAGGCCAAAGCCAAGCAGAACCGTTCCGGCAAGGCCCGGCCGAGCGTTATTCACCCTGTGCTCAACCATGCCTTCGTCAACGAGCCTTTCGATGACGTCGAGATCGACCTGAGCACGTTTGATTTCAAAGACATCGAAGAAAACGGTTTCGACCCTGCGGATTTCGACGACCTGTTCGAAGCAATGAAGCAGGCCGAATCAGTCAGCTTGCTGGCGCTGTGCGTGGTCTTCCTGCAATACCCGGTGCTGGAGCTGGTGATTGCCGAAGAAGACGAAGAGCCGGCGACCGACTTCATGATGGGCCTGCTGATCACCTACCGCGGGCTGTTCCACGATGAAGATGAAGACTCGGCCGTTGAATGGATCGGCAGCGACGCCTTCCAGACTGCCTACAACGAAGCGTCCGTGATTCTGCAGAAAAAGAACGCGAAAGGTGCAGGCGGGCGTTCTTAAAACGTTTTTTGATTTACATGACCCCGGTCAAAACGGTAGCTTTGCGCCATTACGAGAATGCAACTCCTTCTCAACTAAAGGCTGGCCGTTTTGACACCTCTAAACACCGCTTTGCCGGCACCGACGTCAGGCGAAACGAGCATTTACTCCCGAACCCGAATTTTCCTGCATTGGCTGTCCGCGGCCGTCATCCTGTGGGCGACATTCAGCGGCTTCGGCGTGGCATTGCTCGACCAGAGCGACCCGTTTCGGCAATGGGTCGAGTCGTTTAATCCCCAACTGACCAGCCTGTTTATTCCGTTCTTTGCCTGGCGTTTGTGGCTGGCGGTGAAAGCCCCTGCGCGGCCCTCCGCTAAAAACGTCCAGGCGCGACTGGCCAGCGCTGCGCACAAAGCGATCTACGGGGCAGTAGCCGGCGTGTTGATTACCGGGGTGCTGATGATGAGCCACCCGGTCATGCTGCTGGCGCTGGTGCCGCTGCCACAGCTCATCCATTCAAAAATCGCGCTGCTGGAGCTGCATCAGTTGCATCACGTCCTGTGCGCGGTATTGGCAGGGTTGGTGGCGCTGCATCTGGCCGCAGTGGTGCTGCATCAAGTGCGCGGCAAATCGGTGCTGGGCAGGATGCGCTGAGACACTGACCCCCACCGCGACCCAATCATCGGGACGAAAAAAAACCGCCATCATCCCTGATAGCGGCTTCTCGACAGCGGTCGGTCACAACCGACTCACTGCTCCATCAATTCAGCACAACCTTGCCTGCCTTCCCCGCTTTGCGACGGCTCGACACGATCAGGCCAGCAGCCACGACCATCAGGCTCAGCAGCCCGGTGGCAATGATCTCCATGCGGTGGCCTTCCTGGAACAGCATGATGGTCAGCACGGCGACGATGAACACGATCACTGCCCAGGTCAGGCCGGGGAACAGCCACATGCGGAAGTCGACGGCCTGGCCTTCTGCTTCACGCTTGCGGCGCATACGCAGCTGGGACACGGCGATGACCAGATACACCAGCAGTGCGATGGCGCCCGAGCTTGCGAGCAGGAAGTCGAACACCGCCGCAGGTGCGACGTAGTTGGCGAACACGGCAGCAAACGCAGCGCCGGTCGACAGGAGCACCGCCCAGTAAGGCGTGCCGGCTTTGGTGGTGCGCTGGGAAACAGCAGGGGCGTCGCCACGTTTGCCGAGGGAAAAGAGCATGCGTGAAGCCGTGTACAGCGCCGAGTTCAGGCAACTGGTCACGGCGACCAGCACGACGATGTCGACGATCAGCTTGGCATTCGGAATGCCCATCAGATCGAGCACGGTCTGGTAAGAACCCACTTCAGCCAGACGGCTGTCGTTCCAAGGCACCAGCGAGACGACGAGGAAGATCGAAAGCAGATAGAACAGGCAGATCCGCCAGATCACCGAATTGGTGGCCTTGGTGATTTGCTGGCCGGGATTCTTCGATTCGGCCGCCGCGATGGTGACAATCTCCGTCCCCATGAACGAGAACATGGTGGTCAGCATCGCCGCCAGCACCGCCCCCATGCCGTTAGGCAGGAAACCCTGCGTGTCATACAAATGACTGACGCCGCTGACCTGGCTGTTCGGCAGAAGCCCCATCACCGCCGCAATGCCCAGCACCACAAAGCCGATGATCGCGAGCACTTTGATCAGCGCGAACCAGAACTCGAACTCTCCGTAGTTCTTCACGCTGAAGAGGTTGGTCGCGGTGAGCAGCAGAGTGATCACTAACGTGAACGCCCAGATCGCCACGTTCGGGAACCACGCGTGCAGGATGGTTGCGGCGGCGTTGGCTTCCAGCGGGATGACCAGCACCCAGAACCACCAGTACAACCAGCCGATGGTGAAGCCGGCCCAGTGCCCGATCGCGCGGTCGGCGTAGGTCGAAAAAGAACCGGTGTCCGGCGAAGCGACGGCCATTTCCGCCAGCATGCGCATCACCAGCACCACCAGCGTACCCGCGGCGCCGTAGGCCAGAAGCACAGCCGGCCCGGCTTCAGCAATCGCGTGGCCGGAGCCGACGAAGAGGCCGGCGCCGATAACGCCCGCGATGGACAGCATGGTGATGTGCCGCGGTTTGAGCCCTTGTTCTAGGTTTGAAGCGTTGGGTGTACTGCTCATGGAACCAACCTTAGAAGGATTTCTGTACGGATCAGGACGCGTGGCGGCTCTTCGTAAAGAGAACACAACAGCTCTGTTATTTATTTTTTACGCAAGAATTACGCCAGGATGTTTCAGATACGACGTCGCAGCGGGATACGTGCGCTCCAGACCATTTACGCAAGTCCATGAATGCAATAGCAATTCGCCAGTCGCGTAGGAAACGTTACCTGGAGCAACAGGAGGGTGACGATTAGCCGCACCGAAAATACACACTCAAGATGAAATAGCACCAAATAAGCGCACATTAACGGCCATCAATCCCCGCTATGGCCGGAACACCCTTCCCCACGGCGGTTAAAGCTGGCACCATCGCGCCCTTTTTGCGCAACGGCATTCTGCGCCGGCGCTTATCAAGCTCATCCTCAATAGGCCCCGCGCAGCACGACTGCTGCCGCCGCCAGGTTGCGTCCACTCGACAACCCGATGAGCCCACCGAATACACGAGGACTGAACATGGCCGAGGCCACGCCCGCCCTGGAAATCCGCAATCTGCACAAGCGCTACGGCGAACTCGACGTGCTCAAGGGCATCTCGCTGAGTGCGCGCGATGGCGACGTGATCTCGATTCTGGGTTCCTCCGGCTCAGGCAAGTCGACGCTGCTGCGCTGCATTAATCTGCTGGAGAACCCGCATCAGGGCCAGATTCTCGTGGCCGGCGAAGAGCTCAAGCTCAAAGCCACCCGCAAAGGTGAACTGATCGCCGCCGACAACCGTCAGATCAACCGCCTGCGCAGCGAGATCGGCTTTGTCTTCCAGAATTTCAATCTCTGGCCGCACATGACCGTCCTCGATAACATCACCGAGGCGCCGCGCCGCGTGCTGGGGCAGAGCAAGGCCGAGGCCACCGAAGTTGCCGAAGCATTGCTGGCCAAAGTGGGGATCGCCGACAAGCGTCATGCGTATCCGGCACAGTTGTCGGGGGGTCAGCAGCAACGTGCCGCGATTGCGCGCACGCTGGCGATGCAGCCCAAGGTCATTCTGTTCGATGAGCCCACGTCTGCCCTCGATCCCGAGATGGTGCAGGAAGTGCTTAGTGTTATTCGTGGCCTGGCCGAAGAAGGCCGGACCATGCTGATGGTGACCCACGAAATGAATTTCGCCCGGCAGGTGTCCAGCGAAGTGATCTTCCTGCACCAAGGGCTGATAGAAGAACAAGGTTCGCCAGACCAGGTCTTCGATGACCCGCAGTCGGCGCGCTGCAAACAATTCATGTCCAGCAATCGCTAACGGAGCAACATCGATGCAGACCCTGAGAAACATTCTGTTGGCCGCTGCCGCCACCCTGGCCATGGCCTCCAGCGCCTTTGCTGCCGACACCCTGAAAATGGGCATCGAGGGCGCCTATCCGCCGTTCAACAACAAGGACGCCAGCGGTCAGGTGGTGGGCTTTGACGTGGAGATCGGAAACGCCCTGTGCGCCAAGATGAAAGTGACCTGTGAGACCGTCACCTCCGATTGGGACGGCATCATTCCAGCCCTGAATGCGCAGAAGTTCGACTTCCTGATCTCGTCGATGTCGATCACCGAAGAACGCAAGCAGGCCGTGGATTTCACCATTCCGTACTACTCCAACAAGCTGCAATTTGTCGCGCCTAAGACCACGAACCTCAGCGGCGACCTGGCCGCCATCAAGGAAACGTTGAAGGGCAAGACCATCGGCGCCCAACGCGCGACCCTGTCCGGGACGTGGCTGGAAGACAACTGGGGCGACGACGTGACCGTCAAGCTGTACGACTCCCAGGAAAACGCCTTCCTCGACCTGGCGTCGGGCCGCCTCGACGCACTGCTCGGCGACAAATACGCGAGCTACGAGTGGCTGAAAGGCAAGGAAGGCCAGAGCTTCGAGTTCAAAGGTGATGCGCTTCCGGTTGACGACAAGATCGGCATCGCGGTGCGCAAAGACGACCCGCTGCGCGACAAGCTGAGCGAAGCCTTGAAAGAAATCATCGCAGACGGCACCTACAAGAAGATCAACGACAAGTATTTCCCGTTCAGCATCCTCTGACCTGCCTGACCATCGCCGCCGTTTGCCCGCGCAGACGGTGGCGTCTGTCCTCTAGACAAACAACGCCATGAACTTCGATCTCTACGGATTCGGCCCGGCCCTGGCCGCCGGCATGCTGATGACCCTCCAACTTGCGCTGTCGGCCCTCTGCCTGGGGCTGGTGCTCGGCTTGCTCGGGGCGCTGGCGAAGACTTCGCCGAATCGTGCCTTGCAGTGGCTCGGCGGCACGTATTCCACGCTGGTGCGCGGCATCCCTGAATTGCTGTGGGTGTTGCTGATCTACTTCGGCACGGTCAGCTCGATGCGGGCGATCGGCAAGCTGTTCGATATTCCGAACCTGTCGCTCAGTGCGTTCGCGGCTGGCGTCATTGCCCTGGGCCTGTGCTTCGGCGCTTACGCGACCGAGGTGTTTCGCGGCGCCATGCTGTCGATCCCGAAAGGTCATCGCGAGGCCGGCTTGGCGCTGGGCATGTCGCGATCGCGCATCTTCTTCAAACTGGTGATGCCGCAGATGTGGCGCATTGCGCTGCCGGGACTGGGCAACCTGTTCATGATCCTGATGAAGGACACGGCGCTGGTCTCGGTCATCGGGCTTGAAGAGGTCATGCGTCACGCGCAGATCGCCGTCACGTCCACCAAGCAGCCTTTCACCTTCTATATGGTCGCGGCGCTGATGTACCTGTGCATGACCGCACTGTCGATGATCGGGCTGGCATGGCTGGAGAAACGTGCTTCCGTGGGCTTTGCGAGGAGCGCGTCATGAGTTGGGAGTTCGTTCTCAAATGGCTGCCGAAACTGCTGCACGGCGCCACCGTCACGCTGGAGCTGGTCGCCGTCGCGGTGATTGCCGGCCTTATCCTCGCCATTCCGCTGGGCATCGCCCGCGCTTCGCGTAACGCCTATGTTCGGGCGCTGCCTTACGCCTACATCTTCTTCTTTCGTGGCACACCGCTGCTGGTCCAGCTGTTTCTGGTCTATTACGGCTTGGCGCAATTCGACGCCGTCACCAAGGGGCCGCTGTGGCCTTATTTGCGCGACCCGTTCTTCTGCGCGGCGCTGACCATGACGCTGCACACCACCGCCTACATCGCGGAGATCCTGCGCGGCGCCATTCAGGCCGTGCCACCCGGTGAAATCGAAGCGGCCCGCGCACTGGGCATGTCCAAAGGCAAAGCGCTGCTGTACATCATCCTGCCCCGCGCCGCACGCATCGGCCTCCCCGCCTACAGCAACGAAGTCATTCTGATGCTCAAGGCCAGCGCACTGGCGAGCACCGTGACCCTGCTCGACATCACCGGCATGGCC
>LIDZ01011511.1_pt1 | contig 24830 bp, 30 predicted proteins | sample 644651 | NCBI WGS metagenome assembly LIDZ01 (sample SAMN03856242, study PRJNA289617) | food metagenome | isolation source: wine grapes on drying loft during traditional withering process | host: Vitis vinifera cv. Corvina | place: Italy: Gargagnago di S. Ambrogio di Valpolicella | collected 2014-01 | reverse complement strand
CCATGATCGTTGAATGCTTTGGATGGGAAGGGCTACTGGATCACCTTAGCTCCTTGTATCCGGCCTTTAGCCTTTATTCGGTATCTCAGGACTGGCTGCAAAATAAAAGCTATGTATGCAAGGCGAAAGGGACAGGCGGCGACATTGTAGTTAGCTTCACAACATAATGAAAAAAGTTAAGAAATTAAAAGGAAGAAGAAGCACATCCAATAGAAAGAGCTTAGGCAGAATATTCTCATGTCCCAATTGTCACAACCAAAACAGAGAACCACTACTAAATACAAAAGGTAAACCATACTGTTCTAACTGTCTTATAAATACTGGAATAGTATACATAATGAATGGGCGAATAATGTATTCACATCCTAAAAAATAACAAGGATGCTTTTAATGATCTTCAATGAATAATGTTAGGGAGTTGTGTATGATGCGGTGGTCAACGGACAAATTGCTGATCTGCAGGTACAGGCTGAGAAACCACAACATATTGAATAAATCCGTTCATAAGAAAGGTTGAATGTAAATGACTATAAATGATGAAACACCAATAGGAAAAATGAAACCTATCACACCAAGATCAACAGCGATAGGGAAATCTATCAAAGCTTTATTCAAGGCATCAGTTTTCATGAATCCATCTTTACCGGGAAATGGCATAACTAATACCAATATATTAATTCTGGGTAAACCTGGACGTGGAGGCGGCATGAGGAAGTTACGTTCATATGCAAAACATTGGGGCAAAGAAATTCCCGAAGAATTTAAAGACCGTCAGGAAGAGTATTTTTTTGCTTCGGATGCTTCAAAAATTTTGGATTAGGTTCAATGATACAAACTGAATAAGGAGAGTGTATTAGAGATGAAAGAGTGGTTGGAAAATAAGAAGAGAATTACTTTTTACGTATTATTTGGCGTTATCATTTCCATCTGCTTTTATGTGATATGGACCTATGTGCAGCCAATAGATGGATTGCCTGGAAAAGAGAAAATATGGCAAGTAGATGCGAATTAATGGGTAATGAACTTCAATGAATAAAACTGAACATGAGGGGTCTTTATGCGAAATATCAGTTTCCCAATAGTAGGTGTTCCTGGAGAAATAGAATTGCACGATTATGGGAATGGGACTTATGCGATAGAAGTTTTTGATAGAGCTGACGGTTATATTATCAAAGGCTTAAATCTAGAAGATTTAGACAATCTAATTCAAGCGCTTAAAAAAATAACTTTTCAGGAAGATATTTAATGAATATTTCCGTCCATAAGGAAAGGGGAATTATAATGAACCGTATCAAACCTATGAATCTATTTCTTGGAGTGCAGATTTTAACTGCTGGTTTGGTTGTCTTTATTTTGTATTTTGCAAATAAGTTACCGCTGTTCGAGAAATACGAAGGTGCAGTTGCAGTATCATATTTTAATTTCCTCATACTTGCAGTTTATATTTTACATTTGATGGGGTCTATTTTGTATTACTTAATGATACTGAAAAAAAGACCAACAAAATAACGGTGTGTAATGAATGGTAGACACATACGGCGTAATAGTTAGGAGGGTATAGCATGGGTGAAGCAAGACGGATGAAACAAGTTGCAGCGGTAGCGATGAGAGCCGCCGATTATGCAGAGAGATGCAACATTGATCAAGCACACGCCGCCCGCAGACTTGCTGCATTGGACAATTTGGATAAGCTATACCACAAAGCGGAGTGTTGCCCTAAGTGTGGCAAGCATGAACTGGTAATTGACCCTACGGATTATGAATACACCAACAAAGAATGGGTATGGTGTTCCGAATGTGGATTCAAGAACGATATTACCAAAAAATACGAACCGCTTCTGAGCTGGGCTATGTGGGATTCAGTAGCCGAAGAAGCGGACATGTTCCAAAGAAACGGATTTACTGATGATTGGATTGAAGATTCTTTGAAGCAAACTGCCGCTTTAGAAAAATGGATTCAGGAAGTGGAAGAAGATGCGTATATGAACAGTTCGAATTCATTAAGGAAGAATAATAAAGGAGGTTGTTTAAAAATGGGCAGAACAAAACTATTAGTCTTCATGACTAATGAAGGACATCGTTTGATTGGTGAAATTATCGAACCCACGCAGGAGTTTTTGAATATCGTTTCTAAGCAAATTTCCTTTGGTAACGTGGAACAGATGGCAAGGGATGGAATTTGGATCAAACGAGAGAGACATGTTACCTATTTGTCCAACAATAACATTAAATTTAAAAGGGCCGCCACAGCTTTAGATCGTGAAGATACTTAATGAATTTTGAGAAAGGTAGAATTGGTAAAGTCTCGTAATAAAAAAAGGAGGTAGAGGATGGAAAGTCTATTTTTGTTTCGGGAAAAACAAGGCATGGACTTCGATGAATTAAGGGATTACTCCAATACACTCGAAGAATTATTGGAAAGTAAATTCAAAAAGTTTAATCAAGTGCTTGAGAAAAGGGCGAAAAAAGTTCCACAGGAGGAGTTAGAGGACTTTTATAGCGACCATTACTACGACCGCTTAATTGAGGGGATGAGTAGTGGATACGAATTAAACTACCGGTATCCTGATCTCCTCAGAAAGTCTGTGTTTACAACGTGTTATGCTTTTTTTGAATTAGAGCTAACTAATTACTGTAAATTTATAAAGACGAAAAATAATATCGAATTGGCTTTATTTGATTTGAAGCATGAAGGGATTACAAAAGCTCAGGTTTTTTTAAAGAAGGTGGCGGGTATTGCGTTTCCTGATAGCAAGATCGATTGGTCGAACATTATAAATTATAATCGCATTAGAAACAGCATTATGCATAACAATGGCTTTATTTCAGACAACCCTAAGGATAAAACCGCTGGAGCAGTCAGGAATTTCATAAAAGAAAATCCTCGTATTATTTCTGTCGATGCAGAAAATCAAGTCGAGCTGAGCCGTGGATTTTCCATGGAGTTTCTTAAAACAACGGAAAGTTTTCTTCACGAGCTGTATGGACCTACTGCCTTTAAGGCGGTATCCCTGTTTGATAGAGATATATTTAATGAATAAAGATGCTTCCTCGCTGTAGTGAATGCCTAATGTCTGTTTAATAGAGTAGTTGTCGGTAATGCCTAGTAAAAGAATTGCTTTAGAGCTTGAAGAACCCTGGAAACTGAAACACATTTCAACCGCCAGCAGATCGATCTGTATGCTACTGTTGACCCATTACCGAATGAGGGGATCGTAGCAAATGTTGCCGGTGCTCTTCTGTGTTTTTGGGCAGGCATCCAGATCCGCCCGGCGTTAGCACTGTTACATCGATCGGGAGCTCAACAACTGGCCATAGCGCAGCCTGCAGGACCCCGGCCGAAAACGGAGCAGTGTAGCTGCAACCAGCCACCCATGGAAGCCTATTTAACTGCGGTACCAACTCATCGGTGACAATTGAAGCAATTCGGCAGCTGGTTTTTTGGTCAAACGGAACGAAAGAAATAGGAGGATCGACTAGCTGCCTTTTTCCGGTCAAATCATTGAAATTCTGGACAAAACGGGCAAAATTACGCAGCGGAAGATTGAAGTGAACGGCATCCGTGAAGGTCGTATTCGGACAACAATAAAACGGTCAAAATGTTGGGGCTATCCTTTAACGTAAAAAATATACCAAGAATACATATTCTCGGTATATCTCAGTACGTGCATTTTTATTTTCTTCTGTTATCAATTACATCAATTTTTTTCTGCCCATTCTCTTCTGCATAAATGATAAAGACCTCCACCGTATTCCGGACATAATCAACTACCATTTCCTCTGTTCGATGATCTACACCTTCTGTTGGTCTGGTTAGTCCTGCAAATGAGTCTAAGATGGCTTTCGCATCTCCATATCCGGTGTATGCAGCTGTTACCCGATCACGCAGACCAACACAGCATTCAAGGAAAAATTTCGCCATAGCCGGCGTATTGATTTCATCTATGACAATGGGAGTAAACGTCATAGCGCGAACCAACTCCCGTGCATCTGCATATGACTTCACCTGGTTTGAGTTGATTACCATTAAGTTGGGGGCTAGACTTCTTACGTTTAAGTCATCCCGGTCCTTAAAATACCAACCTTGTTCGCTGCCCAACCGTTCCCGTAGTATAGCCATCAGGAGAAGTCCGTTCATCTGCTTATCGTTCCCGATGACCAGAATATTCTCGTTCCCTTTGGCCAGATCCTTTAAGAGAACTTTATCCTCGGTCGAAAGTAATCCTTCCTCATTCAATTGCTCTAACGTATTCACGTGCTTCCCCACTCTCTATTTCGTATAAATTCGTCTGTGTGACGTCCACATATTATCTCACAGAAGGGACATTCTGTGCTATTAATGGGATGTTTGAGTGGCTTGAATAAAGCAGTTAATGATGCTTATCGTATATTTTCGTTAAAATGTTGGCCGGACCCCTAGTAGAAAATATCAAACGTAATTGACCGCTGCCTTGGGCATTCGTTTTTTATAGGGTAGCCAGGTAGCTACGTTTGTCTGGGGAACCGACGGCCGCACGAAGAACCTTAGCAGCTGCAGCCTGCTCTTCCGGATATTGGCCAGGGATCCGGAACTGCAAGGGCCGGAATATTGATCCGCAGCTCATCAGGTGGCCACTGCACACGGATCTGCCTGCAGGAACCCGAATGCTGCCTTTTCCCTGGGCAACCGGCGAACGGCCGCACGCGGATCCCCTGTAGCAGTATCTCTGCTCTCCTGAATGCTAACTAGGAATCCGGCTCGCCCGGCGTGGGCACCTCCAGCGAATAGACACATGTGTATCCTCTCAATAGTAGCCGACACAGGCCCAATAACGTAATATTGTAAATATTCAAAAATCCCGATGCCCGTAAAAGCATACATTTGCAAATGAAAAAGAGCACGTGATCTATAAAAGATCTTGTGCTCTTTTATAAGGTTCCTAATTTTTCTTGGATTGAGGATTTACGGTATCTTCGACGCACCTCTGTTTTTTATCGCTGGTTTCTTCTCCTTGAGTTTCGGTGGGAGGAACCGACTTGTTTCGATCTTTACCAGTGAGTTTGGCCGCAGCAATAAGTTTAAGAATTTTTATGGCCAGGGTGGTTAGTCCAGTATTGGCCACTTGATACCAGTCAATTTGATCAAACCAGACATTTAGATTCTGGATGAGTAGTTCAATTAAATAATGATGCATAAATAAAATCCCCCCTTAGATGATATTAAAAAAGAAGCGATGAAGACATGAATGTGGGCCTCTCCTAATTAACCCTTCCTTTCTGAGGGGTAGTTATAAAATAGAGTAGAACGAAAAGTGAAAAGTCTATCACGCTTTCATTCATTGCACCCAACCCTTACTTTTTTCTCTCGTTTTAGATGCTAATAAAAGAAGCGATCGGCATTATATTAAGCATTTATTTTTCCTATATGCCCAAATTGTAGTCAAAAGAGGACAGAATGCAGGCCAAAAGAGAAGAGAATGTCGGTATGAAATGGACAGGTAGTCGTTAAATGCTGTGCATGCAGCTGCAGGGGGAGGAAAGTATCCAAAGAACAAAACATAAAAAAGAGGCACAGAAGATACCTTCTGGGAACTATTTGTGATATGATAGTGGTAGATATATACATCAAGGAGTGGTCACAAGTGGCAAAAAAGAGTTCCCAGAAGGTGACCGCAATTTATCAACAGGTTGAGGATCACCTTAATGAATGGAAAGAACGGTTTATGGATGAGGAAATCCGTGGGGATCGGGATTTAGAGATCGAACAAAAAATTGATAAGCAACTGCAGCGATTTGTTGATTTCTTCATGGGACGTTATGGGCATGATCGAATCAGCGGGGTGACTAAACGGGATGTGAAGGCTTGGCTGGATCACTTGTACCAAAATGGAATGGGTTTTGGTAAACCGATGGCCGCTGCTACAGTGAATAACCACCGAGCACACCTGTCTCTTTTTATGACTTGGCTGCACGAGCAGCGCCAACATTTGCTTCCGGAAGATCCGACGAAGGGAAGAGGAATAAAGGACATTCAATTGCCGATTCCAGATATAAAGGCATTGACCGAACCGCAACTGCAATCCTTAATTAATCTCATGGACCGGCTGGAGAGATTTTATTCTGTAAAAGGCCGAGCATGGCGCGGCCAGCAGCCCCCGTTACGAAAGAACGCAAGGCCCAAACGGGATAGGGCTATAGTCTATTTATTCCTTTCAAGTGGTATCCGGAGAGAAATGCTTACTAATCTTGATTTAGACCAACTAGAACCGACTGATGCAGGTGCAATCCGAAATGCCAGAAAATTAAAGATCAATCGGATTAAAGGGAAGGGAAGAACGGAGAGTTGGAAAATCATCACAGATAAGGACACCAGGGAAGCGCTGGCTGACTACTTGGAATTCGAGCGACCATTGGATGCCTGGAATGGCGATAAGGCATTGTTCTTGAGAGCCGGATCTGCAAGCTCAGGTCCTGGTCGATTGAGTGTAAGGACAATAAACAAAATATTGCATCAAATTGGTGAATGGCATGACGCTGAGCAGACTGATCCGGAACGAATGATTCAGCCACTAGCACCGCACGACTTCAGACACACTTACGCCGTATATCTGTCCATACGCTCCGGCGGCAATAAGATCCTCCTGAAGCGTGAACTGGGGCATGGGAACGATCGGTACCTGGAGACTTACACTAATTTTCCGGATGAGCTGCTGGAGGGGTATCAGGATAGTGATCATAAGCGATAAGTAAGAACAAAGAAAGGAAGCATGAGAAGCGAGTTAGTGATCTTGAATATAAGGTTGGAGTTTACGCATTGATGATTTGTTGCCTGGTGCGGATTAGAATGGCTGGACGTAATGGCACTTAGTGAAAAAAGCAGTTCGTAATAAATAGTAGACGCATAAAGCGTAATAGAGCCTACTTTTCAGTAGACTCTAAAATTTCCCTGTATTTAGATGCTTGTGCTTTTGTCCATAAAGGAGTAGACGCAAGTATTTGAATTGGTTCTGGAATACGTGGTCTAACTTTTTTTCCTTCACGTTGACGAGAGTATTTAGTACTTAGTCGAGCCTTATCCCAACCAATTATTTCAGCAAACTCGTTTAAACCAACGATTGTAGAATAATCACCTAAAAGGAATGGGTGTTCTAGGTAATAAGTAATGTGACTTACAAGTGATTGAGGTTCATCATCAAATTTCGAAGTTTCTTTTATCCAATCGTCATAAGCGAGAGCTAATTCCATTTTAACAAGGTCGTTATTTAACCACTTAGTTGCAATCTCGATTAATTCAGGACTTAATTCAGCTTCATCAGATATCTGTGATAAAGCAAAAGTAACATCATTTAATTTAGTCATATATACAACTCCTCAAAAATAGATAACTTTGTTATCTCTATAATAATAGAAATAGATAACTTTGTAAACACTTTTAGACGAGTAATTTAACTTGCTTTATTAATTAATGCACAGTACGACAATACCAGACGCAAACTATGAAATAGGAAGGGTGTGAAAATGAGAGATAACATTGAGTTAACTGATTGTCCAGAAGAATTACAGTTGTCTATAAAGTCATGTGTAGAGCGGTTTCCGGCTGTTGAAATATTGCCGGTACAAAAAATGGAAAGCACTCCATATAAAGAGAAAACAATTGTTGATACGGATTATAAGGTGTTTACTCTTCATGGAAATTACTTTTGTGTATATATGTTGTCGGAGAGCAGGAGAAAAGATTGATTTTAATGTGCAAAGACGTTATTAAAAAACTTGATCCAAGTGCTGATAAGTAACCCAGGTGGGGAAAAATCAATTTGCAGCATTATTAAAGGGAGGGTAGAGATGTTATCTATTGAACAGTCAGAATTTGCGTTAATAAAAAATATGAAGCGCAAAAGAAATAATCATGAATATATAGTTGGAACAACGGGCCAGGGTAGAGAATTAAAAACAGTGAAAATTTGGTGCGAGAAAGAATTCGGCCTTAAAGTTCCGGAAGAACTGAACAATGACACTCAACTATACACACATAGTGAAGTGTGGGAGATTTTAGATCGGGTTGGAATGGACAACTATTCAGCAGCATTGACTTCTGGCGCTGCGGTGGAGTCGATCAGCTGATCCTGAAAATAGTTATAGGGAAGTGTAGCAGATGAGAGTAGGTACTTATGAGTATTGGGTAAGAATTTGGAAGGAACAGAAAGGTTCTTAAAGTGATAGCGAATTGTTGGCAGTTGCTGTTGATTTCTGCCTCTAAACCTATGGCCTGAAGGGTTCTGAAAGACTTAAATGGATTCGGGCGGTCTATAAGGTTTATGAAGAGAGAAATCATAGCCGATCAATCTGAGGTGTTGAGGATCTGGAGGCGGCGGTGGAGGCGATCAGCTGAACTTGAAAAAAATTCAAAGACGATGGAGGAATAGTATGTTTTCATTTTTTAGAAAAAGGATTTTCCCTATTTCTTTAAATCATTTAGAGGATATTAAAAAAAGGAATCTGATTTTAAAGAAGCTTGAGGGTAGGGCTGAAGATATTCAATATAGTGCAGAAAGACATAATATACCATTGACTGAAACAAATAATGAAACCTTGTATTTGCAGCTTATCAGAATTCTAGTGAAAAAGATTGAAAGAAACGATAGTTTTACCAATGATGAAATATCAATTTTGAATGGGATGTTTGAAAGTCATAATATTGGCATTGAGATAGCTACTATCGAAGATTTGCGGAAAGCTAAGTCTGCTGATTATGTACTCCCAAGAGGAAAAGAGAACTACTTTTTCTTGGAAAATTATGGTTATGTTCGGCTTCACATAATTAATAGAGGCTTAACAAAGCATAGAGGGTCTGGAGGCTATTTTTTTGGGGGGGAAGGAAAGATTGAATTATACAAAGATTCGTAGGTTAGACCACAGTGATGTACCTTTGATATTAGAAATGCTTGATTCTTGTAATCCCTTTAAGTACGCCAAAAAGGATACTCAGGTTTCTCTTAACTCCTTTTTAATTAAAGGATCTTTTATTCCAGGAGTATTCGTTAAAGAGGAGTTAGCCGGGTATGCAGTTACTTCTAATCTTATGGGGGAAAGTGCAAAGACAACATTTCACAATTACAATGTATTTACGGAGAGAGAAGTCTGGGGAAATGTGGGGATATTGGACAATTGCGTTATAAGGGATAAATACAGAGGTAGGGGTTATCAGCAAGAACTCTTAAAAATAAGAGAAGCAATACTTTGGGATTTTGGTTTGAAGGAAATTTGTACATCAGTTCATATGAAAAATACATATAGCATTAACAACCTAATAAAAGCTGGGTACAAACATATCGGACAACATATTATACAGAAAGATTGGATGTTTTTTAGAAAGGTACTTGATGGACCGGTTAGCTTTGAAGATTCGTCATGTATCGTTCTATAACTGCGTGGTTTTTCTTGCATAACCCTTTAGGAAGCCCGCCCGCCTGCAGGAAAGGAATGTTTATGGATACGAACCGGTACGGTTTGGAGCAAAAACCAGAAGTGCAGCTGAAGAAAGTCGGTAATCTGGCTTGCCAAGTCTGTCAGGCGAGACGGTTGTTACATTCGATTGAATTCTGCGCAATTGGAATATTAAGGTATACGGTCAAAACGTTCTATCTCATAAAATTACGTAAAATACATATTTGACGAATAATTAAGATGTATAAGATTGAGAAGAATATCGTGTGAATTGTGTAATTAGTACGTGGAGCAACTGCGGCAATAATGCCTGTCAGAAAAAAACAAAGTATTAGACTGAGAAAATAAGGATGTAGACTAGCAAGTCGGTAAGGAACTGAACGAGAGGCGCCGCTGCATGACAAACTGCTGCAGTACCACGCACCTGACCAGCCGCAGATCACGTTCCTGGTGCTTCCGGATGAAGCCGACTTTGCGTTCGATGCGCCGGCGGCCCGATTGAGAACTCTAAAAATTACTTTTCGTTAGTAATGTTTTGAGACTGAAACTTAAAAAGCCTATTTTAATACCATAAGTGACGTTTGTCATAATGAAACCAGATCCCAGAGTCATAATGTACGTGGAAACACTCTTCTTTTGAAACCCATACTATTTTAGTAATATTCCGCAGTTGAAATTGTTGCTGTTTTTCCGTACCCATCCCAGAGAGATGTGCTTTGTGGGTACTTAAGAACAACATTTTTTGTTCGACACTTAGTCGATTTCCAGTGAGAAGTCTCACGTATGCATCTTCTAATTTAGTTATTTGCACTAACTACCATCCCCTGATTCTATGATATTCATATTTTAGTATTTCCAAATATCAACTCTCCCAATCGCTTAATGATCTGCTCTCGTTGATTTCTCCTGACTACGCACAGCAATCTGCACTACACTGACAGCAACAAGAGTTCTGCACACCAGGCTCTCCCGAAGGAGCAGTTGAGATTACTGAATGATTTTCTGGTGGCAGCCAGCAACTCCGAGCACCCGCATCCTTCCGGATAAGAGCGTTTGGGAGAGCAGTCGAATACTTTATTTTCTTTGAACAACGCCGCTTTTTCAGCACCAGGAAGAACATCCAGGAGCGCGGAGCTGAAGATCGCTATGCAGCTGGGTTGTACCGTTCGCTGTGCGTGCATCCGGAACAACATATAGGAGCAGGAGAAGACTGAGATTTTTGAGTGGTCTTCCCCAGAACCGCACGAAAAACCTTAAGGAACTAGGAGCGTAGCAACTAAACGAGAGAAAGATTCACCATTTCTATGTCTCGGAGGGCGAGACATAGAAATGGTTTCTATTATTCTTTCATCCGTTGGACAAATATGGTACCCTAAAAACAAAATAACTAGATTTAAGGACTAGAAACTAAAATATAATTGATCGGAGGTTGTTTTGTATGGCAAACCAGAAACAGAATACTGGGGTAGACTTTGAAAATATCACTACTGTCAAATTGGATGACAAAGCTGTTGATGGATTAGGTAGATGGTCTGCAGGATTGAAAAAGCCCCTTGGTATCTCTAGGCTTCCATTTAATGAAGGCGCGGTTCTTCTCTCTATCGCAGAAACTGGAGTAGGTGAAACTTGTCATATTTACTTTAGGGATCATGAGGATAAGCGTGTGAAATGCGAAATATACATTGATACGAAGTTCCATACCCAGTGGTATATCAACTATCAGAGGTCCTATTTCAATACTGCGGGTATGAGCATAGAGTCTATTCCAGATTCTTCAAATGACCTGAATCTCATTCGTCAGATGAGCTCAATTTTGTCCCATTCGCTTGTTTATTACGCAATGTACCACGAAGATCCGGATCTCGTTCTGTTTGAGGGAAAAAACCTGATTTATCTACAAGTTCCTGCAAAAACTCCTAATGCACCCAGCGATATTAAAACGGTGAAACCAGAAATGGAAAACTATCGTGCGATCCCGATAGAAACTAACAAACCGATAGGCCAACAGGTTAGTGCTCACTTGAATGAATATTATAGGGGGTGGATTAATCAGTCTATTCCCGCTTTGGAAGGTAAAACCCCGATCGAAGCGTCAAAGACATCAGAAGGTCGTAAAGAACTACACGAATTATTTGAGTACATGAGAAAGATCCAATCTCCAATTCCGTTTCCGTTCGATGAAGTTAAGAGGGCCTTGGGCTTATAAGTAATACAGCCTATATAAGGCGCTTAATCAGCTTATTCAATGTGTTCGCTCCTTCACTTAAATATACTTAAAACAGATAAGAAAACTATTGAGAGGGGTATATATGGAACAAGAAGAACAAATAAGGGCTGATATACGTCGTAAAGATGATTTAGCAGATTCAATAATAGCTAGAAGAGAATCAGCGGATATATTGTCTGAAGTTAACGATATACTTAAAAAAGTAGAACGAAAGTTAAAATATAGGAAGAGCAGCGATGTAAGTCTAAAGTTGTTTAGGTTAATTCAAGAATTGAATGAAATTCGGGAGATCCTTGAAGATCCGGAATCTGATCCGGATTAACGAATTTAATAAAAGGTCAGTTGATAATCGTGGAATTTTGAATGGAGTTTCCATGCTGTAATTACCTAATATGACAAAACAAAACGACCCTATGGCCAGAGCTGCAGCTCTATTTTGGTCATAAAGGTCGTCTGTGTTTCTTCTATATTCTCGCATGAGAAAGGTAAGAAGAAAACAAAAGCAAAAAGAATAAATAGTTTATAGCATTCTTTATACAAAATAGTAAATGGCACTTTCAACCGAGCAACGAATTATGTACTAGAATAGCCCGGTCATTCGCAATTGTAAACTGACACACTAATCAACAAAACTCCTGAAATTATTAACGTATAAAAAATTGTACAGTGACACAAACTTTCCCCGGTTTAAAAACCTTATTTAATAAGGATTTTTTTATTTTCAAGGGAAACTTAGTGTCATAAAATTGCGACACAAAGATTAACCCTTCGAAGGAAAATGACACAAGAGTTACCCTGTTAGAAGCGAATGATACAAAAGTTATTCCTATAGTAGAAAATGACACAAAGCTTACCTCTCTAAAGGAAGGCTCAAATATAACTTGAGCCTTCCTTTAGAGAGGTAACTCAATTCTTTTAGTTTTCTTATTAAAATAGGGGTAAACTTTGTGTCACTGTACAAATGGGGGTACCGATAAACCCATGGTGTTACGCGGTTTCTTCAAGACATCTGCACAAAAGCCGTATTTTGTCAGTATGTAGACTAATACTAAGTCTAAATCTAAATATATGTCTTTTTGTGTGTTCTTGATTTTATCAATATCCAGATATATAATTATCATTAGCTGCTAAGCTACGTTTATTGAAAACCACTTTCAGTCTGCAGACTGAAAGTGGTTTTCTTGTATATGTTAATCACAGCGTTACGATGCTTACCCCCGAAACACCCTGGTGGTTCTGGTTTTCTCCCGACGTGCTGGGCGCGGCGATTGGCCACCAGCTACGACGGATTGTTTTTTACGTTGTTGATATACTTTGAACCAAATCTAATTGCATACCCTCCATTTGGACAAAGATCTTATATATATTTAATTCGTTTCAGTATTATAGAGTGACTTTGTGAAGTAAATCCGGTTAATGAAGTATTAGAGACTTTATTTTCTTCTGACATTTGCAACTAGATTTTCTTAAGGTTTTCATTGAAGCAGGTCTAGCTGCAATAAAAAAAGCCCTTATATTGGTCATATCAAGGACTTTAATTCAATGACTTATCCTTTTTCGCATAGATTTGAAAAAAGCAACGCGTAGAATCAGCGCTGCTGGCCACTGCGCACCGGTTTGCATCAAAAAAGATACTCCGATATTCTGCACCTTCACAGTTAACAGCTATTACTTATTATTCTTTTGCCGTTCTTCATCGTCTATTTCTTTAATAAGTCCCTCAAAACCAGGTTTATAATTCAGGCTTCGGTAATGTTCTAAGGTTCCACTGTTTAAAGGATTTATCCATAAGATAGTTCCTTCATCTATATCATGATTCAAGTCTACACTGAAGCCGAATTTTTCATAAAAATGCTGATTTCGCTCAACGTGATGCCAATCCACACCTGATATCCAGCCGGTTATGTATTTGTATGGAAGAGGATAACGTTCAATGGCAAGAAACATCGCTTTCATCAATGAAGAACCATAGCCTTTGTTGGCATCTTTATCATTCATTCGAATGTCGGCAATTTCCATTATTTCATACATCTTTTTATAGATTAGGGATAATGAAGGGGTGAAAGAATTCACTCCTTCATTTGAAAAAATACAACTGAGAAGACTTATGACACTATTGTCTTCCTCAATCGAGTGTCGGTAAATTATGATATTCTCACCAATTTTCGTTTTTTCTGACAGGATAATCTCTTCGCCATGCGTGTTAAGTTTTTTCAACCAATATGATAATTCAAATGCAGCGTCTCCTTCTTTTTGAAGCGTTGTCTTCTTAGACAGGTCAGGAAACAGATCCTCAAAAATGTCCTTAAATAAATTGTCCATTATTCTTCACTCCTAAAATTCAGCTCAGTATTTACTTAGTATTAGCGAACGAATTCTTTTGTTTTACCTAGCCAGTTTTTCACTTTGAAAATATAATTGTTTTTCTTAAAATAACAGACTCTACACTCGGAATTCCACGCTTCATGAATGTTGGCAGGAATATTTTGGATTCCCGATGTTTTGGCTATACATGTCCGATGTTGTCCACTTGAAAAAGAGTAATGTCCACAAGAATGGGGATTTATCTCGATACTGTTTTGCATTCCCTTATTCTGTATGCTTTTTAACAATAATGGACAATAGTACATAGAATTGGCCTCGAAATCCCAATAGGTATCATCTTCAGTGAGCGGTCTTTCAGCTAAAGCATAACGTTTTTTCTCGCTATCAGTGAGTTGTAAAGAGCATTTTCCTGTTAACTTCCTAAAACAATCGTGCTTTGACAACAAATATGTAAATTCAATTGAAGTTGGATTAAACTTGTTTTCCATTGTACTCTCCTATTATTTTCATTTTTTAGGGTATTCGGATTTTATGGTGGAAAACCGAATGCAATCATACCAGAATTTTATACAAGCAGGAAGTTTTCACTTCTAGTTTACTCTCATCACCGACTACCAACATCTTGTTCCGTGGCATCATTCTCCTTCCATAGCTCTATCCACTCCTCCATTGCTTCCTGGTGAGTGAATGCTATTCCCATCTTAGTTGCAATAGAGTTCATTTGTTTCCTCAGCATCTCCATTTTCGATAAAAGAGTTGGTACATCTCCATCCTTCCATTGCAGAAGCTGAGCATTTAAGATTTTGTAGCTGTGAAGCACCCGCGGCGGTTTCAGTTCGAGCAGCGCACGCATGATTGAAATGGTGAAGCCTTGATTCACTTCAAGATTTAATATCAAATTGTCGGTTGGTAAATGATGGTCAAGTAAAAGAGAGTAAGCACGCCTTCCCAGCAGTTTAACAGGGAAAGAGCAGTTCACACTGATGCATTCAATTACCTCCGATAGTCTAGCGGTAACTTCCGTGGTCTCTGCAACATCTAAGTGGTTATAGAGCAGCTCCCATAACTCTCGACTGTCTGCCCCGTTGACCAGCACGGTCCAACGCAGCATATGATCAGTCATCAGCGTCACGACCTCCTTCGGCCCGTTCGTTAATAAGGCTTCGCAGGCCTGCAGAACCTCATTCTTAAATCTCTTGCCGGTGGAATTTATTACTCGTCGCAGCGCGAAAGAGAGCGCTGCGGGAAAGGCGGAATGCCAAGGATCCTTCAATAACTCCAAAGCAACGGATGGCCAGAGGGATTCATTGGTGTTCCCAAGAAGTTTGTATAGCTCCCCATACTCCCTCCCGTAGACCTTGATAGCGTCCGTCAGCAAGCCGGAGTCTGTCAGATTGATTATTTCAGTGACTGCCAGAGGCAGCGTCAATCCCTCCGGTTTCCCCAGCAGCAGACGACATATCTCCAGCGGCACCTCATCTCGTGTCAGCGCAATGGCCTTAAGCCAACGGGCATCGATTCGACCGCTCTGCAGCACTGTCAGCACTTGAACTTGCTCCTGAGGATGCAGTTTCGGCCAGTAGTTTATGTATTCGGCTAGCGACATGGATACGACATATGAATCCCGGTTGCCCAAGAGACGGACTGCTAAACTTTCTCTGTAAAGGATGCTCCCAGTTGTATGTTTCAATAGAAAATCCAGAAAGCCCATTCCATAATCGCTAGGAGACCTATACGTGATCATCCGCTCTATCAAACTGATCCACGCCTCAGTAATATGCACTACTTGATCTTCACTGAACAGGGAAGCTGCTTTAGAGGTCGACTCGAATAGGTAACCTTCATCGATCTCAAGAAATTGAGTAGGTACATATTCCAAAAAGATCGGAAGTAGCGTGCTCCATAGATGAAGAAGCTCTTCCTTATTCTGAGAGGACATATGCACATAGTCTAGACGGAACCAATCTCTCTTCTCTGTGAACTTTATCATGAAATCATTTACGGCCACGCAGTTGACTTTAACTGTCAGCACTTCCTGTAGCCTCGTTCTCACCCGTTCGCGCGTGTCCCGATCCCAACTGCCCCAGCCTTGAAAGCAACCTTGAATCCCTTGCAGTACAACGAATGGATGCGGATCTCCCAAAACGAGATCGGCATGAAGCGGATTCTCTCCGTATTCGCTGAGTAAGCTAAATGCTGCCGGCTCGCGAATAAATGCTTCTTTATAAGTTAGCAACTGTTTGAGGATCATTAGCTTGATCTCAGCACCCAATGAATAGTCATCCACGACTCGAGCGAGATGCCATGCTTCCTCGGGAGTCACCTTAGAGGCCTCCTCCGGAGACCTAAGACGCTCAGCAATCGTATGGAACATTTCTTCAGTGATAGCCACTATATCGATTGGCAGGTATCGATTTTCCTGTGTATCCTCGAACTTAGGGATTCCGTTGTGCCATTTGAAATTGTAGTCCATGAAGCGGTAATTTTCGATATATCTCGTTACAGCTTCAGCTTCATTGTCCTGCAACTCTTCGATCTGCGTAGTAAGCAATACAAGGGCTTCGTCTCGTATGTTCGGGTAAGGACTAGACAAAGATTGAAGGGCCATTCTTCTCAGATCACTGTGGAATTCCTTTTCCTGATACGCCTCATAGATCCTCCCGAAACTGCGAATGCAGGACAACATGATACTGACGGCTTCGCTGTCGAGCAGCTGCCGAAGAATGTCGAGCAGACGCCTCTGCCCATACCTACCTTGCGTCAAGGCAGCATGCATTGCCGCCTCATAATAGGTTGGATGGGAGAACATTAATCTATCATCAACATAGATGATATATCCAGCACTCTCCAGCTCCTCACAGAAGGTTCGCGCCTGCGGTATACCCTCGGGAAGCCCAGATTTATCATATACCAATTTCAAGAGAATAAAGAGGTCTCGTTCTACAATTCCGAAGCTCACACTGCTTCCCAGCACCATCGCGATGAGAAGAACGACTTCGTTCGCCTGCCGACTCAGGAACGTTTTCCCCAATTGAACGGCATCAACCTTGGCCAGACTTGAAAGCTCCGCGTAGCTCTTATTGATCAACTCGTGCGGTTCAATGAACGCCAGATGACGGATTTGTCCTGGCTGCAATACGGCAGTAGGCTCCACATCTATTCCAGCCGCCACAATGTCCCGGACGCTATCTGGAAGTTGCTGCAACTTTGCATATTTTGACCACACTTTAATAGCGTAAGCGGAGTCGTCCACCGTCAAGTCTCTCCACTTGCTTGCACCCACACTCCAGGTAGCCTGTGAAGGATCGCCGTTGAGTTGTTGCAATATATCCTTCCTTGAGGTGACAATCAATTTCCGGTGTGGACCTAACTGTTCGATTAGCGTATATAAGCGGGACCACGCATTCCTAGATTCTTGTTTCAGACTGGTGTGGCCGAATGGATCCTCTAGGAAACAGATTCGGCTCTCACTACTCGCTACCGTCAAATACCGATAAGCCGAGTCCAATTCAACCTCCTTAAGATACGTATAGCCTTGGTCAGCACGATATAGCTCGGCTATCCATTCGGCCATATGCGATTTGCCGCAAAAAGAGATACCTGTTAGAAGCAGCGCGTGGTGTGTCTCCAGGTCGCGAAGGAGAAGGTCACCACCTTCTGAAGGTACGTGAATAGGTCGTGCAAATGCCCGATTCCCTGCATCCTTGTACAAGATGTCTCTCATGAGCGGGATCACGTCTTTTCTCTCATTCCGGGCCTCTCGTACCGCCTTCTCCAAATTGCCAATCACTGCCCTAGCTTTGTGCTCTGGGATATGATGATGAAGCTTCAGCAAGCGAATCAACTCCGCTTCAATCGACTCAGCATCCGTCCGTTCCCAGATCAAGATGCGGCGGGATAGCTCTCTCAGAGCAGATTTTTTCACTCTCAACTGCTGAGTATGTTGTATACAATAAACGTCCCTCCGCTGTTTCAATGGGGACGTCTTCGTCATCTTCGTCGTCTTGTACGTCTTCGAATAGGCCTCCAGAAACGTATCGAAGAGAATGCCTTGGAGCGGGGACTCTGGATGCTCCAGTATGTCACCTATCGCTTTAAGGAAGGTCTGCGTATCGTCAGAGCAGCGGCTTCTTGTAATGAACAGCACCAGGCGATTGGGATCGTTCTCCACCCGATGCAATAAATTTGCGGTATCCTGATTACCAGGAAAGTGTCCCACCCATCTAACAAGGCTGCTGATCCCTAGCGTGCCTTGCTCGCTTTTAACTTGTGTTTCGATAGTGAAGGTTTTTCCGTCATAGGCAAAATGAAGTTCCGCATCCTCGCCATCCTTCTTCTCTACAATAAGTTCCAGTCCATCATGCTCCCACATCAAGAGAGCCAAAAATATTGTTAGCGTATATTGATAATCATAGCCTTGTGGGCCTGTTAGCTCAATTGACATCGTCAAAATGCTCCTTCGTAAATAATTGTTTTGAAGTACACAATAATCTGTTTTATCGGTATTAAATCAGTGTCATTTTATCGCAATTTACATTGATATATTCTATTGTTTTATAATAGCATTTCCTGAATATCACTTCATTGTTCTTACCATTGTTAATAATGAAAATAGAAGTATTTGTTTTGTATTTTGTCTATATTGATCCTCTCAGTTAACGCTTTTTTAATCGAACTCTTTTTATTGACTCGAAAATATAACAACATGCAGAAATAATGTTGTTATAAAAATCAATATATGGTGATTACGGTTATAGTTACGAACACACGTACCTTTATTTGTGATATAATAAGGGGATGGAATATTTTATGAAAAGAGGCGGTATATATCAGTTGGATGGAAAAAAATTATTTGCGAAATCGTGTAAAAAAACAAAATATCGAAAAACCTCTAATAGATACAATCTTTAAGGTCTACGGAAACCATAAGAGTTATGGGCTTAAAGATCGTGAAGGGCAGCATAATATGTCTTTGGATATTTCTGAGGCTTATATAAACGATGAGAATGCCATGATAGAAGCGGGTGTTGGTATCGGAAAATCTTTTGGATACCTTATCCCTAGTCTTTACATTAATCATTTTATGAATCAGCCTATCATCATAGCCACATCATCCATTCAGCTATCTGAACAAATTCATCAGGACCTCTTTACTATCTCTAAGAAGCTAGGATTTTCAGGCATTCGATCGATTATTGGAAAAGGTATGGGACAGTATGCCTGCAGACAACGAGCATCAGAAATATATGAGATAAAAGACAAGAAAAGGAGTGGTTTTGAAGCTATCACGCCAATAGTTGAGGGAATAATGGATATGGATATTAATGAAAGGTCTGATATCTCTGGGGGGATAACAGATTCAGAATGGTCCAAGCTCTGTGTTAATAAGTGCAATTTTGAAAGGTGTTTTTATAAGAATACCTGCACTTTTTACAACATGCGGAGCAAGATCAATGCCAGAAATGGGGATATTGATTTTATTATCGTGAATCAAGACCTACTTATTCGGGATTTGATCAAAAAAAGAGATGGTTTGAAAGGACTTATTACGGAGCATCCCGCTTTAATTATTATTGATGAAGCTCATAATTTAGAGTCCAAGGTTAGAGATGCGAGAACCGTCGAATTCACGCTTCGCCAAACGGAGCGGGATCTGGACAACGCATTGCAGCTTCTAGTTCGAAAGACTGGGGAACGAAGTTTCTTTACCTCCTTAAAAATTTTGAAACGAGTCATAATGGACGTGTTCAAACAGATTGAAGCCGATTTACTATACACGGCCAACCAGGACACCGATCGGATGAAAATCGGTAAATTAACCGGTATTCCCTTTCGTAAGGTTGCACAAATTTTCAAAGATATTAATCTGCGGTTATCGATCTTGGAGACTGACCGCCAGGAAAGAGACATTGATAATTCAATCACTGCTATAGTCGATCTCAACTATTTATTTGATATTTTAAGTGGTGAGGAAGAGGGTTATCTCATTTGGGCCACAAAACCAAAAAAGGAAGCCACAATAAGTATTTGCCCTAAGAGAATCAGCCAAATCCTTAATTATAACCTATTTGAAGGATCTACCCCGGTGATCTTAACTTCAGCAACAATGTGCCAAGGAGGAAAGACTCTTGAAGAGGAATATGCTTATATCTCAAAATCATTAGGATATAGTGGTGAGTATAAAGATCGACAAATCTCTCCGTTTGATTATAACAATCATTCAATCTTATATATATCGAATCAAGTTCCCTACTACAAGCATGAAAATAAGGATGCCTTTCTTGAAGCTGCTTGTAGACAGCTGATTAGACTGTGTGATTTGACCCAAGGACGAACGTTGGTTCTTTTTTCCGCCAAAGAGGATATGAGAGTCATTCAGGAGAAGTTAAGCACTGAAGAGCTCAGATGGACGCTGCATATTCAGAAAGAGGGGTCCTCACAAGATGAAGTGATTCAACAGTTTCGAGAATCTAAGGGGGTATTACTCGGTACAGGTGTGTTTTGGGAAGGCGTTAATATCGAAGGATCGGATTTAACACAGGTAATCATTGTACGCCTGCCCTTTCCAGTTCCCGCGGACCCTGTTTATGAATATAAGGCGAGTATCTCAAAAGATCCGCATAATGAGATATTTTTACCGGATATGCTCCTCAGGTTACGACAAGGTACGGGGCGGTTGATACGAAGTGAGAGCGATCTTGGTATATTAAGTATTTTGGATTCTAGGTTATCCGCTGGAGCAGCGCGGAATTATAGAAAAACTGTTTTGGATGCTTTACCATTCAAGAATGTTACTGAAGATTTTGAAGAGGTTGAGCGCTTTGTGATTGAAAATCTGAAAATTTGATAGCAAATTTATGAAGTTGTTCACTGTACTGGCATTTGTATGATCAATTGCACTTTCACAAAAGCACCACGAGCGACCTCCGTTCGTTCCTCCTGCCCACATCCGGAATAACCAGGATGCGACCCCAACGAGAACGAACGGAGTTGCTGCAAAATCATGTGTATTGCTACTCGTCATGCAAATACACTCTCCTATTCAAATTTTCTTTTCTAAGTAGAAATTGAAAATCTCTTTTTGAATTTTTGCAAAATTCATTGATATTAAATGAAAACCTAGGGTACCTCTTTTTTAAGCATATGCTTTTTCCCATTTTCTCCATTAGTTTTAAAGGTTCGAAGTTATCAGAAGCATTACTAACTCCCCCACAAAAAGAAGAATAAGGTATCTTGCATTGATCGCAAAATTCTTTTGCGGTATTACACCATACATTGTTGTATATTACGTAGGGTATTTTGGACACTATCTTTGGGCGATTTCCTTCACATTCTGTTAAGAAATTAACAATCAAATCGAAACAAGTAAACCAATCTGTAATGTTATGATATTTCATTGTGGAGTAAACGAGGGTGCTTGAAATTCCAAAAGCTTGACAGAGTGATCTTTTTGAATTGTAACTTGTGCCGTTATGAACGATTTTTGTGTGTTCATCGTTAATATTCCTGACTTCTCTCGATACTGCATCTTCAATTTTCCAGCCTAGTTTAAGCCTATTATAGATACTTTCCGGAGAAACTCCGTTCAATTTTCCAACATCTAAGAAGGACTTGTACTTTCTTCCGTCATATTCTATCAATCTGTTCAAGAAGTAGATCACACAAGATTCCAGATCCTTGCATTCCCTATATTTTATTATGAATGATGTTAAAGGAAGATCAAATTGATCAGAAACATCTTCTAGCCGGTTGTATGTATTTCCCCAAAGAAGTAGATTATCTTCGTTCCTTGAACTTTTTTCCATGATCCTTTCGTCCTCCCTAGGTTATCCGTCTCACCTTATTTTCTCCTTTTGTGTCCCACCACTTAATGAAAGCCTTACTAGCTCTTCAAAGTTGGAAATATCCGCACACATGGTGCAATGCCAAGACTTAGACATCATTCTTCGTTTTGGGTTAATCCGATCCGGAAATTGTCCCATGAACTTGATTACATCGTTTAGGTTATGTACCTGTCTACCCCCGCTACGCTAGGATTATTCTGTAGATGGATCGCACACCACTATGATTTCAGATGGTCCTTTACACGTGATTTCGCGCGCCACTTCTCAGCCTCCGCTTTCCAATTTACTCGCCGGAGTTGAACTTTTCTATATCTCCAGCCACTCAGAGTAGGTAACGATTGTTGGGCTTCCTCCCCAGTATCTATTGATTTCATTACATACCGCATTATTGATACGCATGTCTTTTTCAAGGGATGTACCTGCCTATATCCCCTATGTCGTTGTGCCTTAGTAATAGGGATTGCGACCAGTAACCCGTGCATAGTAGGCTCCGATTACGCGATCTACACCTGAAGGGATAGACACCATACTTTGGGCATCCATAACCCTTGCAATTGCGCCCAACTCGATTTCACCGTGCTGATATCCTTTACGTTCAGCAGTATTGTTTGCTGTGCGAATCATTTTTTTAAGGTTGGTGAGCGTTTTTGCGTCTTCAGCCTGTACCTCTATTTCACAAGTGCCACACAATTCTCCTTTATACTGAATTGCAGCAGCGCACACTACGCATTTATATTGCTCTTTATTTTTCATAGACTTTCATCTCCTTCACAGTTTGAGTCCGCTACGGATACTAGCCTCTCTTATATTTTCCCTTGGTGGGAGAAGAGGGAAGAATACCCTCCCTGTTCCAACATCTTCGGACTGCTCACTATTTAATTTTTTCAACGAATTGAATATCAAACTCAGTATCCTTGTAATCCCATGAATCATGACTCATGTTGTCCGCTACTTGCTGGGCATCCTTTTCGATATCCGGATCTCCGTCACCAGCATACTCTCCTTCAACAGTCACCTTTACCGTATATCTTTTGGTGATTTCCATGTCAACCTCATATTTTCTTTTCATCCTGACTCAGTTCTCCTTTATATTTGAATTTTGATGAGCAATATGTGTTTACTATCCATTGGAAATGTTTATGTCCAGCTGATCGTCTCCAACGTTACCTCCAGCCCATTAGCCCATGTTATAAGGTCTAATCCCCCTGGAGTGCTTCCTGCTAAGAATGAGTTTTTCGTACTATTCATCAATGATTTCATTTTTCGATAAGTATTCACGTATTACGGCGTTCTAATTTCGCCTGCCCACCCACATTTGCAAAAATAGTTCCAGCAAGTAGATTCAAGGAATCCCTTATTCTTTAGTACCTTGCCAGTTTTAGCAGATTTGATTCTTCCAACAGCTATTTGCTCATATATCTTCAAGTTTTCATTTCCACATTCAGGGCATTTTTCTTCTTCCATGAGACACTTCTCCTTCTTTCATTGTTTCTTCGTACTGTTCATGAGATTGGGTTATGCTTTTTCAAGCTCCATCTGGTAAAAGAATGCAGCTTATTGATTCTTATTTTTCAACTCAAAGAGTATTTCAATTAGAGTTGCAGCGATGACCGCTAATAAAATAGCTGCTGTAGTTTCAAAATGAGTAAAGTCATAATTATTGGATATTACCGCAACTACTGCAATGAAAATTACCTGAATGGGAATTGTTAGTAAGTTGTGACGCTTCATACGTGTTCACCTGCCATCGGCTTTACATTAATGACCCATACAGCAAATGCACCGCGTCCAGGCTGGCAAAAGCTATAGGTTCCACCTTCTCTGTCAATTCCTTCAGGAGCTACCGGATAGAATCTGGCATGATCCTCTTTCGTTTCGCCAAATTCAAAATACCCATCTGCATCATGTCGGCATTCTTCTTCAAACTCTTCCTTGCTGTATATTGATTTAGGTGCTACATAACAAGAAGGCGTGTCACCTTCGCACCACATTCCAAATCCCATACTACTCATATCTTTTCGCTCCTTTCATGCGCTATATGCGTTCTACTGTCTACCATTCATTACACACTGTTCTATTCATTGAAGATCATTAGCTAAGTCATCATCTAATGCTTCATTTTCCGATTTACAGCTACAGCACAGGTACCCATATATAGTCGTTTTCTTGCTGTCTTGGATCACATTATTTTTACAGCATTCATCCAATCGATTTCCGCACTCAAAACATAATTCAGCCTTATTTTCAGAACGATTATCCAGTGTTCTATCGATTCCAATTATAAGTTTCGGGTCAACGTGAATAATAGAGTGAAGATTCGAAATAACCTTTTTACCCTCCGAAACCGCCTTTACCTGTTCAAACTTAATAATCTTTTGCTTGTCCGAACCTTTCATTCCGAATTTCATATGAACACTTCCTATTCATTTTGTTTCATTCTTTGAACTACAATTTTTGGCTCGAACATTAAAGCAAATCTCCAACAAAATTACTATAATTAGAATTGGAATCGACCAAAACGAAGCAGCCTTAAAATCAGCAAAAGTCCCATTCCGAGCAGTTCCTTTGAGTACAAGTGCATTCAGTTTTATTCCTACTATCATACATGTAAGAACTATATAGATAATGCAATACTTATATAAGTACAATTCCAGTCCCTCCTTACTTATGAACGAATTTATTCATACGGTGTCTATTACTTCAAATTGTATTTTCTGCAAATACGTTTTTATTTTTCAATTCAATTATTTGATCATTTGTTAAAGTAACAAGGTCATGATAGTCATAATCATCCAAATTAAGCCCTGTTATTTCTTCAAACAGTTCTATATCTTCAAGGTAAAAATGTCTTAAACTATCTGCTGTAAATACTCGCATATAATCAGCCCTCTCAATACAACTAATATTCAGGCGGTGGTTATTAAAAAAACTAATGTTGGAAATACTGTCTATTAAGCGTAAGAGAGTCGGCCGACCCTCAACTACATACGCACACGAATGATGGCGCGCGC
>LIDZ01015030.1_pt1 | contig 24875 bp, 15 predicted proteins | sample 644651 | NCBI WGS metagenome assembly LIDZ01 (sample SAMN03856242, study PRJNA289617) | food metagenome | isolation source: wine grapes on drying loft during traditional withering process | host: Vitis vinifera cv. Corvina | place: Italy: Gargagnago di S. Ambrogio di Valpolicella | collected 2014-01 | reverse complement strand
CCCGCAGCATCACTAGAGATCATCCCTTGCCGCCCTTGGGCAATACCACCCGGAGACCACCATGCTCAAACCGCTGCTCCTGACCACTGCCCTGCTGGCCTGCGCCCCACTCGCCCAGGCGGCCACCACTCTGGTCTATTGCTCCGAAGCCAGCCCTGCCGGCTTCGACCCCAGCCAGTACACCAGTGGCACTGATTTCGATGCCTCGGCTGAGACCATTTTCAACCGCCTGACTCAGTTTCAGCGTGGCGGCACCACCGTCGAGCCGGGCCTGGCGACCAAATGGGATGTTTCCAACGACGGCCTGACCTACACCTTCCACCTGCGCCAAGGCGTCAAGTTTCATACCACCGAGTACTTCACACCCACCCGCGACTTCAATGCCGACGATGTGCTGTTCACTTTCCATCGCCTGCTCGACAAAGACATGCCGTTTCGCAAGGCCTACCCTTCGGAGTCGCCCTACTTCGCCGACATGGACCTGAACACTACCATCGCGTCAGTCGACAAGACCGACCCGCAAACCGTGGTGTTCAAGCTCAACCACATAGACGCCGCGTTCATCCAGAACCTGGCCATGAGCTTCGCCTCGATCCAGTCTGCCGAATACGCCGACCAGTTGCTGAAGGAAGGCAAGGCCGCCGACATCAACCAGAAGCCCATCGGCACCGGCCCTTTTGTGTTCAAGCGCTATCAAAAGGATTCGCAGATCCGCTATACCGCCAACACCCACTACTGGAAACCCGAGGACGTGAAGATCGACAACTTGATCTTCTCGATCAACACCGACCCGGCCGTGCGCCTGCAAAAGCTCAAGGCCAACGAATGCCAGGTCAGCGGCTACCCACGCCCCAGCGATATCACCTTGATGCAGCAGGATCCCAACCTGCAGGTCTTGCATCAGCCGGGCTTCAACCTCGGTTTTCTGGCCTACAACGTTACCCACAAGCCGCTCGATCAGCTCAAGGTCCGCCAGGCGCTGGACATGGCCATCGACAAGTCGGCCATCATCAAGGCGGTGTATGGCGAGGCCGGGCAGGCTGCCAGCAACGCCTTGCCGCCAGGCCAGTGGTCGTTCGACCCGAGCATCAAGGATGCGCCCTATAACCCGGACAAGGCCAAGGCTCTGCTCAAGGAAGCCGGTATCGCACCAGGCACCGAGATCAGCCTGTGGGCCATGACGGTGCAGCGCGCCTCCAACCCTAACGCGCGCATGTCGGCGCAAATGATCCAGAACGACTGGGCCAAGATCGGCATCAAGGCCAATATCGTCAGCTACGAATGGGGCGAGTACATCAAACGCGCGAAGGCCGGCGAGCATGACGTGATGATATACGGCTGGACCGGCGACAATGGCGACCCCGACAACTGGCTCGGCGTGCTGTACAGCTGCGGTGCGGTGAATGGCAGCAACTATGCCAAATGGTGCGACCCGGCCTACGACAAGCTGATCCAGCAGGCCAAGACCACCGCCGACCGAGCTACCCGCATCAGCCTGTACCAGCAGGCGCAAAAGCTGCTCAAGGCCCAGGTGCCGATAACCCCGATCGCCAACTCGGTGGTGTACCAGCCGATGCGCAAAGAGGTCCATGGCTTCAAGATCAGCCCCTTCGGCCTGACGCCCTTCTATGGCGTCAGCTTGCAGCCTTGAGCCTGCATGCCCCATTTCAGAGCCTTCGGTCTCGGGATGGGGCGCCCCGCCGGTCAATTGACCCGGACTTGAGCGTACTTGAACGTACAGGATTGTAATTAGTTATACACAGGCGACATTCAAGTACGCTCGTTCCACTTTTTTGCTCTCTTGCTGCCTTCAGGCATTGCAACGGTATGAGCCCTGCATAAGTATCGACAGGTCGACTCACAAGGTCGTCCTCTTAATTAAAATGACAACACTGAGGCCACCATGCTCAAACACGCGGTCATTCCGTTCATTCTCGGCGCAGGCTTGCTCGCCAGTACCCCCTACGCCCAAGCTGCGACCAATCTGGTGTTCTGCTCCGAAGGCAGCCCTGCGGGCTTTGACCCAGGTCAATACACCACCGGCACCGACTTCGATGCGTCGGCCGAGACCATCTTCAATCGATTGTCGCAATTCGAGCGTGGCGGCACCGCCGTCGAACCAGGCCTGGCTACCAGCTGGGACGTCTCCCCAGACGGCCTGAGCTACACCTTCCACCTGCGCCAGGGCGTCAAGTTCCACACTACCGACTACTTCAAGCCGACCCGTGATTTCAACGCCGACGACGTGCTGTTCACCTTCAACCGCATGCTCGACAAGGACATGCCGTTTCGCAAGGCCTACCCCACCGAGTTCCCGTACTTCACCGATATGGGCATGAACGAGAACATCACCAAGGTCGAAAAAGTCGACGACAACACGGTGAAATTCCAGCTCAAAGGCGTCGATGCCGCGTTTATCCAGAATCTGGCCATGAGCTTTGCTTCGATCCAGTCTGCTGAATACGCAGCCCAGCTGCTCAAGGAAGGCAAACCTCAGGACATCAACCAGAAGCCGATCGGCACTGGCCCGTTTGCGTTCAAAAGCTACCAGAAAGACTCCAACATCCGTTACGTCGGCAACAAGAGCTACTGGAAGCCGGCGGACGTGAAGATCGACAACCTGATCTTCGCCATCACCACCGATGCCTCGGTGCGCATGCAAAAGCTCAAGAAGAACGAGTGCCAGGTGACGTTGTTCCCACGTCCGGCCGATATCGAGCCGCTGAAAAAAGACCCGAACCTGAAGATGCCCGAGCAGGCTGGCTTCAACCTGGGTTACATCGCCTACAACGTCACCCATCCACCGCTGGACAAGCTCGAAGTGCGCCAGGCGCTGGATATGGCCGTTCACAAACCGCAGATCATCGATGCGGTGTACCAGGGCGCCGGCCAACTGGCGGTCAACGCCATGCCGCCCACCCAGTGGTCCTATGACAAGACCATCAAGGACGCCCCGGTAGATATCGAAAAAGCCAAGGCGCTGCTGAAAAAAGCCGGCGTGGCCGAAGGCACCGAGATCCAGCTCTGGGCCATGCCCGTGCAGCGCCCCTACAACCCCAACGCCAAACTGATGGCCGAGATGCTGCAATCGGACTGGGCCAAGATCGGTATCAAGGCCAAGATCGTCAGCTACGAGTGGGGCGAGTACATCAAGCGTGCGCACAATGGCGAAACCGACGCCATGCTGATTGGTTGGAGTGGCGACAACGGTGACCCGGACAACTGGCTCGGCACCCTGTTCGGTTGCGACGCGATCAATGGCAACAACTTTGGCAAGTGGTGTGATCCCGCGTTCGACAAGTTGATCAAGCAGGCCAAGGCCACCCCTGATCAAGCCAAGCGCACCGAGCTCTACATGCAGGCTCAGCATGTACTCAAGGATGCAGTGCCGATGACCCCCATCGCCCACTCCACCGTGTACCAGCCGATGCGCAAAAACGTCGAGGACTTCAAGATCAGCCCATTTGGCCTGAACTCGTTCTACGGTGTGAGCATCAGCAACTAAACAGCCACCCTCCCTCACTCTGTGGAACCGGGCTCTGCCCGGGAAGCGTTAAACGCTTCGCGGGCAACGCCCGCTCCCACAGATGGGGATACTTGCCTTTGCATTTTTTGCGGCTCTTGCAGCCGTAAGGGGAGCGGCTTGCCTGTGGAAAAGCAAACCATCAATACCTTCGAAAGTTTTTGCGCCAACCCTGGCAGGGGCGTCGGATTTTTCCTACACCCCGTACCGAGTAGTCCTCTTTACACGACTGTCCGGGCTACCTAGTTTTCGGAGGCACGCCGCCGTCTGATCGGTTCAGCGGTGCGATCTGCTCATCCAAATCCATTAAGGAACAGGCATGCGCCACTCACTTGTTTTTGCTTCACTGCTGGGCCTCAGCGCCTGGCCCGCACTCAGCCAGGCAGCCGGTACTCTGGTGTTTTGTTCAGAGGGCAGCCCGGCAGGTTTCGACGCCGCGCAATACACCGGAGGCACCGACAACGATGCCTCCGACCCGTTGTACAACCGCCTTGCCGAGTTTGAAAAAGGCGGTACCGCTGCAGTGCCAGCACTGGCCACCCGCTGGGACATCTCCGACGATGGCCTGACCTACACCTTCCACCTGCGCGAAGGCGTCAAGTTCCACAGCAGCAAGACCTTTACTCCCAGCCGCGACTTCAACGCCGACGACGTGCTGTTCACCTTCAACCGCATGCTCGACGCCCAGCATCCGTTTCGCCAAGCCTACCGCACCGAGTTCCCCTACTTCGTCGGCATGAACCTGAACAAGAACATCGCCAAGGTCGAGAAGACCGGCCCGCTGACGGTGGTGTTCACCCTCAACGAAGTCGACGCTGCGTTCGTGCAAAATCTGGCCATGAACTTCGCCGCGATCCTCTCGGCCGAATACGCCGAGCAGCTCATGGCCAGCGGCAACCCAAGCGACATCAACCACAAGCCCATCGGCACCGGCCCGTTTGCCTTTGGCCGTTATCAAAAGGATACCCAGATACGCTACGTCGCCCACAAGGGCTACTGGGACCCGAGCCAGGTCAAGCTTGACCAGTTGATCTTCTCGATCACCACCGATGCCTCGGTGCGCATGCAAAAGCTGCGCAAAAACGAGTGCCAGATCAGCCTCAACCCGCGCCCTGCCGACCTTGCCGCCCTCAAGCAGGACCCAAAACTGCAGGTGGTCGAGCAGGCGGGCTATAACCTTGGTTATGTGTCCTACAACGTGCAGCACGCGCCGTTCGACCAACTGCAGGTGCGCCAGGCGCTGGACATGGCCATCGACAAACAGGCCATCCTCGACACCGTGTACCAAAGCGCCGGCCAGCGCGCGGTCAACGGCATGCCGCCCACCCAGTGGGGATACGACAAGAACATCAAGGACAGCCCGTACGACCCCATCAAGGCCAAAGCCCTGCTGGAAGCCGCCGGAGTCAAACCGGGCACCGAAGTCACCCTGTGGGCCATGCCGGTGCAACGGCCCTACAACCCCAACGCCAAGCTGATGGCTGAAATGCTCCAGGCGGATTGGGCCAAGGTGGGCATCAAGGCACGCATCGTCAGCTATGAATGGGGCGAGTACCTCAAGCGCGTCAAGAATGGCGAACACGACATCGCCCTGATGGGCTGGACGGGCGACAACGGCGATCCGGACAACTGGCTCGGCACCCTGTACAGCTGCGCGGCAATTGGCGCCAACAACGCCAGCCGCTGGTGCGACCCGACCTACGACGCATTGGTGACCAAGGCACGCCAGTTGACCGACCGCCCCGCCCGCACCGAACTCTACCTGCAGGCCCAGCAGCGCCTCAAAAGCCAGGTGCCCATGACCCCGATCGCCCATTCCACGGTCAACCAACCCTTGAGCGTCAAGGTTGCCGACTTCCATGTCAGCCCGTTCGGGCGCAACAGTTTTGGCGGCGTCTCGCTGATCGATTAACGCTTCACCCGTAGTTCCCGGCGCATAAAGACGTCCGGGGTTAATAAAAAAGTACTGCAAGGAGCAACACCATGCACTTCACCAAAACCTCTCTGTTGGCCCTCTCCATCGCGACCTTCAGCCTCGGCGTCGAAGCTCGTTCGGAAGCCGAAAACGACAGCGAAACCAACGAGCCCACCGGGTTTCAGATCACCAAGCTTAAAAGCACCAGTGCGCAGGGCGAGGCCAAGGGCTTTATCGAGGAGCAGTCGCTGAGCGGCTGGACACGCAACTTCTTTGCCCAGGAACGCACGCAGCGCAACACGGGTTTTTCCATCGACAAGGGCAATGGCCGCACCGAATCCACGCGCCTGCGTGAAACCTGGACCCAAGGCACGGTGCTCGACTACAGCTCGGGATTCACCCAGGGCACCGTCGGGATCGCCGCCCAGGTGGCGGCCTATAACGAGATCGCACTGCAGCAGGGCAAAGGCCGCATCGCTGGCGGCGGTAACCGCACGCTCGCCGACCACGACGGGGAAGCGATCGAGCAGTGGAGCAAGCTGGGCCTGGCCAACCTCAAGGCGCGGGTATCCAACACCACCCTGACCGCCGGGCGCATGGCCTATAACTCGCCGATGGTCGATGTTATCGGTAACCGCGCGCTGCCTTCGAGCTATGAAGGGATCGCGCTGAACAGCGCCGAGCTCGACAACCTGACGTTTGACTTTGCCAGCTTCGACCGGGTCTCGCCGCGTACCGAACAAAGCCTCGCGCGTTTCACCAGCGAATATGGCGACCGCTCGGCAACCGCCGATCACGTCAGCCTGGCCGGCCTGACCTACCAGCCGTTTCACAACGTTGCCACCAAGCTCTACGCCGCCAACGTCAAGGATTTCTGGAATCAGTACTACCTCAACGTTACCCACACGGCCGGCAACACCGCCAGCCTCGAACTGGTCAGCGCGCTCAACTATTACCGCACCCGCGATACCGGCCAGCGCAAGCAAGGCGCGATCGACAACAACACCTACAGCCTGAGTACCACCGCCAGCCACAAGGCCCACAGCGTTACCCTGGCGTATCAGCAGGTGGACGGTGACGAGTACTTTGATTACCTGCACGAAACCAACGGCATCTACCTCGCCAACTCGCTGTTCTCGGACTTCAACGGCCCCAACGAGAAATCGGTACAGATCGCCTACGCCCTGGACATGGCCGGTTATGGCGTACCGGGTTTGTCGATGAGCGTCTACACCGCCCGCGGTTGGGGCATTGACGGCACCCACTACAAAGGCAGTGCCTACAACGTCAAGGCCATGGACGGAGAAAAACACGTGGAATACGGCGTCGGCGCCGCCTACGTGATCCAGAGCGGCACCTTCAAGGACAGCCGCATCAAAGCCACCTACGCGACCCACCGCGCCAGCGCCAATCAGGCTGACGGCAGCCTCAGAGAGCTGCGCGTGGTCACCCAGATCCCCTTCAACCTGCTGTAACTGACTGCTGCGCTCGATTCGACGGATCGAGCGCAGCCACTAACCTGACTTGAGCAAGGAGAATTTCAATGACAGCGCATCCACTCCAGACCGCCCTTGCGGTTGCCCTGCTGAGTTTCTCCGGGGCCTTGCTGGCCAAGCCCTTGGTGGTCTGTACCGAGGCCAGCCCCGAGGGCTTCGATATCGTCCAGTACACGTCGGCCACTACCGCAGATGCGGTATCCGAAACCATCTTCAACCGCTTGGTGGACTTCGTTCCGGGCAGCACCGATATCCAACCGGGCCTTGCTGCTTCCTGGGATATCAGCGCCGACGGCATGACCTACACCTTTCACCTGCGTGAAGGGGTCAAGTTCCAGACCACCGACTACTTCAAGCCAACCCGCGAATTCAACGCCGATGACGTGCTCTGGAGCCTTGAGCGTCAGCTGGACCCCAAGCATCCGTGGCACAAGGAAACCAGCTTCGGTTACCCGTACTTTGAAACCATGGGCTTCAAAGACCTGATCAGCCGCATCGAAAAAGTCGACGCGCACACGGTGACCTTTACCCTCAAGCGCCCTGAGTCGCCGTTCCTGCGGGACATGGCCATGGGATTTACCTCGATCTACTCCGCCGAATACGCCGATCAGTTGCTCAAGCAAGGCAAGCAGGCCGACCTCAACAGCAAACCGGTCGGTACCGGGCCGTTCATCTTCAACCGTTACAACAAGGACGCCCAGGTTCGTTACAAGGCCAACCCGGATTACTACAAAGGCAAGCCGCCGGCCGATCCACTGGTGTTCGCCATTACCACCGACAGCAACGTGCGCATGCAAAAGCTGCGTGCCAACGAATGCCAGGTGGCGGTATACCCCAAGCCCGATGACATCAAGAACCTCAAGGCCGACCCCAATCTGCACGTCGCCGAGATGGACGCATTGATGACCAGTTTTCTGGCCATGAACACCCAACACAAGTACCTGGGCGATGTGCGCGTGCGCGAAGCCATTGCCTTGGCGCTGGACAAAAAGAACTTCGTGGATACCCTGTTTGGCGCAGATAACGCTACCTTGGGCGTCGGTCCCTACCCCACCACCTTGCTGGGGTATAATCGCGCGCTCAAGGATGCCCCCCACGACCCCGCCAAAGCCCGCGAGTTGCTCAAGCAAGCGGGTGTGCCCGAAGGCACGGTAATGACTGTGTTCACCCGCAATGGTGGCGGGGCGACCAACCCCAACCCCGCTTTAGGGGCGCAATTATTGCAGGCTGACCTGGCCAAGGTGGGTATCAAGCTTGATATCCGGGTGCTGGAATGGGGCGAAATGCTCAAACGGGTCAAGCAGGGCGAGCATGATCTGACGTTTTATGGCTGGGCCGGCGACAACGGCGACCCAGACAACTTCCTGGCTCCCAACCTGAGCTGCGATGCCGCCAGTAACGGCGAAAACGTGGCACGTTGGTGCAACAAGGACTTCGATGCACTGCTGGCACAGGCCCGCGCAACAACTGAACCGGCCACCCGGGCCGCACTCTATGAGAAGGCCCAGGTGATATTTCAGCAACAGCAGCCTTGGGTCGCTTTGGCCTACCCCAAGTTGTTCACCGTATTACGCAGCAACGTCGAAGGCTTTCACCTGAGCCCCCTGACTAATAACAACTTCGCCACCACGTACGTGAAGTGAAGACAACGCTGCCGACAGGGCCCCACCCGGGCCTTGGACGCAGGCATGCCTAGCCGGCTGATGAGGTATCACGAAACATGTTGAGTTTTATAGCCCGCCGATTGGGACTACTGATCCCTACCTTCTTCGGCATCACCCTGTTGACGTTCGCGCTCATCAGGATGATCCCCGGAGACCCCGTCGAAGTCATGATGGGGGAACGTCGCGTGGATCCCGAGATGCACGCGCAAGCCATGGAGCGGCTGGGTCTGAACAAACCGCTGTACGCACAATATCTCGATTACGTGGGCAATCTGGCCCATGGCAATCTGGGTGAATCGCTGCGCACCCGCACCAGTGTCTGGAGCGAATTCACCTCGCTGTTCCCAGCCACACTGGAGCTGTCCATCGCCGCGTTGATCTTTGCCGGTGTGTTCGGTCTGCTGGCCGGCGTTATTGCCGCCCTGAAGCGAGGGTCCCTGTTCGACCACGGGGTGATGGGCATCTCCCTGGCGGGGTATTCGATGCCGATCTTCTGGTGGGGCCTGATCCTCATCATGTTTTTCTCGGTGAACCTGGGCTGGACCCCGGTTTCCGGGCGTATCGACCTGCTCTATGACATCGAGCCGCGCACCGGCTTCATGTTGATCGACACGCTGCTCAGCGATGAACCTGGGGCCTTTGTCGACGCCCTGCGCCACCTGATCCTGCCCTCGATCGTGCTCGGCACCATCCCGCTGGCGGTGATCGCACGCATGACCCGCTCCTCCATGCTCGAGGTACTGCGCGAAGACTACGTGCGCACCGCCCGTGCCAAGGGCCTGTCGCCCGCGCGCGTGGTGTTCGTGCATGGCCTGCGCAACGCGCTGATCCCGGTCCTGACCGTGTTCGGCCTGCAGGTCGGCACCTTGCTGGCCGGCGCCGTGCTGACCGAAACCATTTTCTCGTGGCCGGGCATCGGCAAATGGCTGATCGAAGCCATCGGCGCCCGCGACTACCCCGTGGTACAGAACGGCATCTTGTTGATTGCCTGCCTGGTCATCCTGGTCAACTTCGTGGTGGATATCCTCTACGGCCTGGCCAATCCACGTATCCGTCATCAGCGCTGAGACCCTAATCATGAGTACTCCAACCCCTGCGGTCGCAGTCGATCAAAGCCTGCTGTACCCCTCACCCTACAAGGAATTCTGGCAAGCCTTCGCCAAGAACAAAGGCGCAGTTGCCGGTTTGCTGTTCATGATCCTGATCGTGTTCTGCGCATTGTTCGCCCCCTGGGTGGCACCGCATGACCCGAGCGAGCAGTTCCGTGACGCCCTGCTCACCCCGCCGGCCTGGCTCGAAGGTGGCCAGTGGCAATACCTGCTGGGTACCGACGAGCTGGGTCGCGACTTGCTGTCGCGGCTGATTCAGGGCTCGCGGTTGTCTTTGCTGATCGGCTTGTCGTCGGTAGTGATGTCGCTGATCCCCGGCATTCTGCTGGGCTTGATCGCGGGCTTCTTCCCGCGGGTCATGGGCCCCGGAATAATGCGTTTGATGGACGTGATGCTGGCCCTGCCTTCGTTGCTGCTGGCTGTGGCGATCGTCGCCATCCTCGGCCCTGGCTTGGTCAATACCGTGATCGCCATTGCCGTAGTCTCGCTGCCCTCTTACGTGCGCCTGACCCGCGCTGCGGTGATGGGCGAGCTGAACCGCGACTACGTGACGGCTGCACGCCTGGCCGGTGCCTCGCTGCCGCGGCTGATGTTCGTCACCGTGCTGCCCAACTGCATGGCACCGCTGATCGTGCAGGCGACCTTGAGCTTTTCGTCGGCCATCCTCGACGCTGCGGCACTGGGCTTTCTGGGCCTTGGTGTGCAACCGCCAACGCCCGAGTGGGGCACAATGCTTGCCTCGGCGCGTGACTACATCGAACGCGCTTGGTGGGTGGTGAGCCTGCCGGGGCTGACCATTTTGCTCAGCGTACTGGCAATCAACCTGATGGGCGACGGGCTGCGCGATGCGCTGGACCCGAAACTCAAGAATGCCGCCTGAGGAGCCGACCATGTCACTGTTGAATATTTCCAATCTCTCGGTGCGCTTCGGCGACCGCAATGCGGTACCGGTGGTCGACGGCCTTGATCTCAAGGTCGACAAAGGCGAAGTGCTGGCGATCGTCGGCGAATCGGGCTCGGGCAAGTCGGTGACCATGATGGCGCTGATGGGCCTGGTCGATGCTCCCGGTATCGTCACCGCCGACACGCTGAATTTTGATGGCAACGACATGCTCAAAATGAGCAGTCGCCAGCGTCGCAAAGTAGTCGGCAAAGACCTGGCGATGATTTTCCAGGACCCGATGACCGCACTCAACCCCAGCTATACAGTCGGGTTCCAGATCGAGGAGGTGTTGCGCCAACACTTGGGCATGTCCGGCAAGGCCGCACGTCAGCGGGCCCTGGAACTGCTCAAGAAGGTCGAGATTCCGGCCCCCGAAAGCCGCCTGGACGCTTACCCACATCAGTTGTCGGGCGGCATGAGCCAGCGGGTAGCAATCGCCATGGCCATTGCCGGTGAGCCCAAGCTGCTGATCGCCGACGAACCGACCACCGCCCTGGATGTGACCATTCAGGCGCAGATCATGGAGCTGCTGCTGAGCTTGCAGCAAGAGCAGAACATGGCGTTGATTCTGATCACCCACGACTTGGCCGTAGTTGCCGAAACCGCTCAGCGCGTGTGCGTGATGTACGCCGGCCAGGCGGTGGAGGTCGGCCATGTGCCGCAATTGTTCGACGTGCCAGCGCATCCCTACAGCGAGGCGCTGCTGGCGGCAATCCCGGAACACAGCGAAGGCGCCGAGCGCCTGGCCACGCTGCCCGGCATCGTGCCCGGCCGCTATGACCGCCCGCAAGGCTGCCTGCTGTCGCCGCGCTGCCCGTATGTGCAGGATAACTGCCGCAGCCAGCGCCCGGGGCTCGATCCGAAAACCCACAGCCTCGCCCGCTGCTTCTACCCGCTGAATCAGGAGGTGGCGTAATGAGCATCGTCCTCACCGCCCGTGACCTCACCCGTCACTATGAAGTCTCCACCGGCCTGTTCAAACCCAATGCCGTGGTGCGCGCGCTCAATGGCGTGTCGTTCGAGCTGGAGGCCGGCAAGACCTTGGCCGTGGTCGGTGAATCCGGCTGCGGCAAGTCGACCCTGGCCCGCGCCCTGACCCTGATCGAAGAGCCATCCTCTGGCTCGTTGAAGATCGCAGGCCAAGAGGTGCATGGCGCCACCAAGGCCGAGCGCAAGCAATTGCGCAAAGACGTGCAGATGGTGTTTCAGAGCCCCTATGCCTCACTCAATCCACGGCAGAAAATCGGCGATCAACTGGGCGAACCCCTGCTGATCAATACCTCGCTGAGCAAGGCCGAACGGCGCGCAAAGGTTCAGGCGATGATGCAACAGGTCGGTCTGCGCCCGGAGCATTACCAACGCTACCCGCACATGTTTTCGGGCGGGCAGCGCCAGCGTATTGCCCTGGCCCGGGCCATGATGCTGCAACCCAAGGTGCTGGTGGCGGACGAGCCGACCTCGGCGCTCGACGTGTCGATCCAGGCGCAGGTGCTCAACCTGTTCATGGACCTGCAGCAGGAGTATCAGACGGCCTACGTGTTCATTTCCCACAACCTGGCGGTGGTACGGCATGTGGCCGACGACGTGCTGGTGATGTACCTTGGCCGCCCGGCAGAAATGGGCCCCAAGGAAGACCTCTACACGCGCCCGCTGCATCCTTATACCCAGGCGCTGCTATCGGCCACCCCGACCCTGAAGCCTGACCCGCTCAAGCCCAAGATCAAAATCGTCGGCGAACTGCCCAACCCGCTGAATCCACCGTCGGGCTGTGCGTTTCACAAGCGCTGCCCGTACGCGACCCAGCGCTGCAGCGATGAAGTCCCGGCGTTTCGCAAGGTGGATACGCGGCAGGTGGCTTGCCACTATGCGGAGCAGTTTTTGTAACGGTCACCGGTGAGTGCGGTGGCGTGACGGCCTCTTCGCCAGCAAGCTGTGCTCCCACGGCGAAGAGCTTTCGCCAGCACGGCAGGTGTACGACTGTAGGAGCACAGCTTGCTGGCGAAGAGGCCGGCAAACCCAGCGCACGGCTCAAGCAAAAAAAGCAGCCCTGGGGCTGCTTTTTCATTGGCTGATCAGATCAGTGATGTTCGCGGGTGGCGCGGAATTTCACGTCTGGCCAACGCTCTTCCATCAGCGCCAGGTTGACCCGCGTCGGGGCCAGGTAGGTCAAGTGCCCGCCGCCATCGACTGCCAGGTTTTCCACAGCCTTGTTCTCGAATTCTTCGAGTTTCTTCTTGTCGCCGCACTCGATCCAGCGCGCCGAATACACGGTAATGGGCTCGTAGGCACATTCGACCTTGTACTCCTCCTTCAAGCGGCTGGCGACCACATCGAACTGCAGCACCCCCACGGCGCCCAGGATGATGTCGTTGCTGCGCGTCGGGAAAAACACCTGCGTGGCGCCCTCTTCGGCCAACTGCTGCAGGCCCTGACGCAATTGCTTGGACTTGAGCGGGTCTTTCAGACGTACGCGGCGGAACAGCTCCGGCGCAAAGTGCGGGATACCCGTAAAGCCCAACGCCTCACCTTCGGTAAAGGTGTCGCCGATCTGGATAGTGCCGTGGTTGTGCAAACCGATGATGTCACCCGCCCAGGCCTCGACCAGCTGCTCGCGCTCGGAAGAGAAAAACGTCAAGGCATCGCCGATGCGCACATCCTTGCCAGTACGCACATGGCGCATCTTCATGCCTTGGTCGTACTTGCCCGAGCACACCCGCATGAACGCGATACGGTCGCGGTGCTTAGGGTCCATGTTCGCCTGAATCTTGAACACAAAGCCGGTGAACTTCTCTTCGATCGGCTCGACCGTACGCTCATTGGCCACCCGGGCCAGCGGGCGCGGTGCCCAGTTGACCACGGCATCAAGCACGTGATCGACGCCGAAGTTGCCCAACGCGGTGCCGAAGAACACCGGCGTCAGCTGGCCGTTCATGAATTCTTCCTGGTTGAATTCATGGCAGGCGCCCTGCACCAGCTCGAGCTGCTCGACAAAACGATCGTACTCGTCGGCCAGATGGGCACGGGCCTCATCGGAATCGAGCTTTTCGATGATCTTGGTTTCAGTGCGCTCGTGGCCGTGGCCTGGGGTGTAGACGATGATGTAATCATCCGCCAAGTGATACACGCCCTTGAAGTCGCGGTAGCAACCGATCGGCCAGGTGATGGGCGCGGCCTTGATTTTCAGAACCGCTTCGATCTCGTCGAGCAGTTCGATGGGGTCGCGAATATCCCGGTCGAGCTTGTTGATAAAGCTCACGATCGGCGTGTCGCGCAGGCGGCACACATCCATCAAGGCGATGGTGCGCGGCTCTACGCCCTTGCCGCCGTCGAGCACCATCAGCGCCGAGTCGACTGCGGTGAGCGTGCGGTAGGTGTCTTCGGAGAAGTCTTCGTGACCCGGGGTGTCGAGCAGATTGATCATGTGCTCGCGGTACGGGAACTGCATGACCGAGGTAGTGATCGAGATCCCGCGCTGCTTCTCCATTTCCATCCAGTCGGAGGTGGCATGGCGATCAGACTTGCGCGACTTCACCGTACCCGCCACGGCAATGGCCTTACCCATCAGCAAGAGCTTTTCGGTAATGGTGGTTTTACCCGCATCCGGGTGGGAGATAATGGCGAAAGTGCGGCGTTTCGCGACTTCGGCGGCCTGTTGCGTCATGGGGGATCGCCTGGCGGGGGATTGAAAAAGGGCGCAGATTATAGCGTGAAAACGTGCCGAAGCTAAACCGCGGACATTCCTATGGGTCGCGCTTTGGAAAGTTGTACCAATTGTTCATGACCAAGAAGCCGGGAGCTGCAGCATCCAGCGGCGCCGCAGCTTACCTGGGCAGGTGGAAAATGGTCGAACTGCCCATGAAGCCCTCGAAACCGTCGTTCTGATACTTGAGGTCGCGCAAAAAGAATATTCAGAAATGAACTGCATAGGTCTGGCCTCCTGCCAGGAATATGAGCGCCTACCCTGACCCCGCAGGCCTCTCGTCGGCACGTGGAAGCGCGCCATAGGCTGACCCTGTCCCTGAACAGGCAGCCCCCCTGCGCTGCAATAAATACCACCGCGCGCCACCTCCCAACCGCCAGTTTTCGCCACTGTTAAAACTGGCCTGGCGCGTCAAGCGCACAGCTGCCAACCCCGAAACTTGCGGAGTTTGCCCCTATGCCCATCCCCAGCAACCCGACCCTTGCGCTGCCATGGTTCCACACTACGGCCCTGCAGCAGCGCTATGCGGCCCATGCACTGTCGTTTGGGGACCAGCACGTTTCCCACAAAACAGCGCTCCCTTGGCTGCAGCGCTTCAATGATCCGCAGCGCAACCATCAGCCCGGCGCCGTTAATGAAATGCGCGTAGACCAACTGACAGCGATTACCGCCAGCGGGCGCCGTATCGAGCTGCCACTCACGCTGCTGATCAGCCGTACTGCTGAGCCCACGGTCTACCTTTACAACCCGCTGACCGACTTGCAGGTCGCTGCCGACCGCCAACACGCCAAAAGCGACTTGCTCGAACAGCTGAACAGCGCTCAAGCGCCGCTGGCCTTGATCTACCCCGATAACCACAAGGCCACCCGTGGTGTGGACAATGACCCTGCCGTGGCCATCGAAGTGAGCCTGCTCGAGGGGTCGGTATCCGATGCGCTGATGCTGCGCATCAATGACGCCTTGAGCGCACAAGCCGACCAATTGCGCCAACTGCTGCGGGCGCAGCCAACCCCAGCGCAACTGCTGGGCGACGATCCCCTGGGGCCAGCGCCCGGCGCCGCAGTAGCGCAGCGATTGAAGAACTATTGGATGCCGCCAGAAAGCCCCGAGAGAGCGCCTGCAACGGTGCTTGGCAAGGCGCTGCACAGGCAGCTGGCGAACGACGTGATCCAGGGTTTCTGGAACGGTACGCTAGGTGACGCCCAATACCGTCTGCTGTGGCAGTGGCTGGATGCCGACGCCACGCCTGCACCCGAGTCGATACACAGCTTTACCCTGAGCGTTGTGACTCCTGCAGGCCAACGCCTGGCACTGGACGATCTGTTGCTGTTAGCCAGCCCTGATCGCCACGCCCCCTGCTACGTCTACAGTGGCGCGAAGGGGCTGCTGGCATTTTCCAGCCAGATCGACCTGCTCGCACAGTTGGCCGATCCGACCCGACGCGCCGACTGGCTTGGCTATATCGCCAGCGCCGGACGTCCAGCGTTGACGGCCCTACCCGTCGGCGGTGTGGAGTTGCAACCCACCCCACAAGGCTTGATCGGCGGCTATGCCGAGCGACTGCTGCGCTTGCAACAGCTTGAGATGCAGCAACGCCTGGACGGGCAAACCGCCCCCGACCGCTACACCCTGTGCTTGCAGGGGCTGAACCTGGAGGAACGGCTGGCCTCGATCCGTGGCGCCCTTGGCGCAGTCGCAGCGGCTGACCTACGCGACAGTCCTGCCAGCCTGGTGTATCTGAGCCGTTTGATCGCGCATGACATGGCCGTCCCCCAGAGCCTCGCGATACACCTGAGCGATCTGCATCTGCAATACACACGCTACCAAAGCCGCCAGCCAACGCTGGTGAAGGTTCTCAACCAGCTGATGGAGGCACAGCTCGCCTACCTGCTGCCCACCGCCCTGAGCATGGCGCAGGTACGCTTGGCAGACCCTGCCAACCCCGGCCATACCCTGACGCTGACCGAGGCGGTCAGCCAACCACCCCAAGCGACCGTGGCGGCCTGGCAGATCTTCCAAACCGTCGCCGAGGGGCAACAAGTCCCGATAACCGAACTGCCCCCGGTGCTGATCGAACACGTGATTCAACGCACCCGCGAACTCCAGGCCAGCGAGTTTGACGCCTGTATCGCCTACCACGCGCGCCTGGGCAAAGCCTACCGGCTGAAATTGCACGCTACGCTGCACAGGCTCGAACAGGGCCTGGCCCAACAACTCAAGACGCTAGCCCCGTCCGCACAGATCCAGAACCCCACAGAGGTCAGCGTTGCCGACGCCGCCGCGACCCTGCGACGCGATGCCAACACAGCGTTGCAACGCATGATCGAGCAAGGCTGGCCGCTTGAAGCGATGTCTGCAGCGCTGAGCGTCACATTGGTCAACGACGCGCTGCTGGCGCAAGTCCAGCGCGCTCAGGGCATCGGCCGCCAGCTGGCGGCCAGGCAGGCCACTCCGCTGTGGCTGGCCAACGCCAGCGAAGCACACCGCCAGGCCTACCTGCGGGTATTGGCCTCAAGCCTGCTGACCAGCCCAGGTGAGGACGACTACCTGTTCGGCATGCCAGACATCTCCAGCTACGCCCAAACCAAACTGCAAGACGCCCTTGATCAAGACTTCGCCACGGGACGGTTCTTACCCACCGCGATATTCATCACCACCCAACGCTACATCAGCGCGCTCCCGGCGCCGGGGGAAATTCCTTCCGCCATCCCGGCCGCCAGCGAGCGCCATCGCCAAAGCCTGGTGGAGTATGCCCTCAACCATTTTCGTGACTGGGACCACGCCATCACCGCTATCGAACTGGGCGAGGGCCACGCCGCGCCTGCTGAACTCGACGCCGATTATGTCCGCCGGCTGGTCAAGCGCATGGATATCGGCCTGCACTATGAAGCGCAGCTGCAAAACACCTTCGAGCCCACGAGCAGCGACTACCCGCGGCGCCTGGACCTGTATTGCCGCCAGTTGCCCAGCCAGCTCATGGAGTGCGCGTGGCGCGTTTGCCTCAAAGATGGCCTCGCGCAAAATGCCGTCGAGTTGCTCGACCATGTACTCAGACACCCCGATGCCAGCCTGCGCCCTCCGTTGAACGGGCAGATCATCGACCTGATGCCCCTGCAGCTCAGCGCCGGCGCCGACCTGGCCGCCGATGCCGTCCCCGACTGTTACCTGTTCGCCAGCCGCGGGCCCGGCCCGCAGGTGCTTTACATGCCCTATGCCATCGATGGCGTGTTGCAGGCATTCGATGATCCAGCGGCCCTGCAACGCAGTCTGCTGAGCGACACAGCCCTGCAAAAGCGGCTGCTGATGCGCATGCCTGAAACCATGCGCACGCGTTACGATTACGGGGGTTTTCTGGAGCCGCATTTGGGGTTCAGTGCAGAATCGGACTTCGACTTCATCGCACCCACACCCGGCCCTGCGAAGCTGTATCGCCAGCCCGTACCCGGTAATGCCTTGCGTTACCTCTTCGAAGAGAACAGCCGGTACCTGCAAGCCGCCGCCAGCCAGTTGGTCACCGCCGCGCAGGCGCGCTGGCATACTGTGGTCAACGTATTACGCCTGGCGTGGGAACAACTGAGCATGTTTTTGCCCGGCAAGGCGGGCTTGGTGCTGGCGGGGTGGCAAATCGAACTGGGCGTGCTGGACATCGCTGTCGATGTCAGGCAAAAAAACTGGGGCCAGACCTTGGCCGAGCTGGTCTGCGCATTGGTGCAAGGCTGGGCGATCGGCGCTGGGGCACTTTCGCAGCAGCGTACCAGCACGCAGCTGTGGCGCAGCCTGCGCCGCGATGAACACCTGCAGTTGCCCCTGGCTCGATACGCAGCGCCAAGCACCGCGGCGAACGAACTACGTTACGACCCATCCAGCCATACCTACGAGCAGCTCGCCAGCGGCCAGCGCTTTGCCAATCTTCGCGGCGGCCTTTATCACGTGCGCAACGAGGGCGGGCGTTGGTACTTGGCTGTACCGGCTGACGGCGAGGCAGGCCCGGCGTTGGCACTGGAAGCTGACGACCGCTGGGGGCTGGCCCCTGAACAGCCGCTATGGCTCGACGCTGGCGGGGTGCCCAGCAGCATCGGGGGGGGCGCCATACGCTGGGTGCTTAGCCGCGAGGCCGTGGTTATCCTGGCGGTGGGCACCCGACGCATCCGGCGCATGATGCCGCAGCGGGCGGACATGCTCATTAACGCTCACGGTGACGCGGTGAGGTTCTTGGGTATCTGCCTGGCCAACCTCAACCGTGCCACGCCAGCGCGCCGCGCGCCTCTCGCGACACTGCAAATCATCAAGGACTTCTTCGGCGTCGCCCACGTGACCGACGACCTCGTCCAGCGCATCCGCGAGCAGGTCGAAAAAACGCTGCGGATGATGACCTCGCTGCCCTATTCGCCTTACACCTCCAAGCGCTACGTCATGGCCAGCAACGTGCTGGCCCTTGAAAGTCTGGGTGTCGCCTTTACCTCATCGCAAGATCCGAGTCGGCAGATATTTTTACTCGATGAGTATTTTGACCTCAGCAGCTCCGCGACCGCAGCACTCCAACCCCAATACAGCGTAGCCGACGCCAACGCCATGAGCCGGGCCGTGGTGCTACTCCACGAATTTACCCACGTGGCCTGCGATACCCGCGACATACACTACATACAGGCGCTGGCCCCCTATGCCGATCATCTGGTGCCGGGACGTTGGCGCGCTTGGCTCACTCGCCAACACGATGAATCCTTCTCCCACCGCACGCCCGCGCACCTGTTGTTTACCGTGCGCGGGAGTAACGGTCAGCTCCGCGATCTGCGCCCCAGTGATCGCAAAGGCCACCAACTGATCCTGCGCCTGACGGAATCGCCAAATCTGGCCGCTGCCAGGCAACGCTTTCTTGCAGACGGGCAGATCCGCGCCCGTATCATGCTCATGAACGCCGATTCATTGAGCCTGCTGATCTATCGGCTGGGCACCACCCTCCATCAGCTCTGATCGCCCGCCGTTGTAGCCAAATGCCATAACGTGGGGAACCTTTGCGCTCCCCCACCGTCCACTCCCTGAGTCGAGCAGCCCGCAGAGCTTTCAGAATCAACACGTTAGCTGCAGCGGGTTGCGCTCATGGTTCCTCTACAGCCTCTCTATTTCGGGCGCTGCAGCGAACTGCTTCTCGCGTATCGGGTGTTGGCCCTCCAAGCAGGCAGGCGCCATGGACACCCTGTGCGCCGACTAAAAAAATACAGGAGCTCCTCTGTGGCTAAAGGCTATGGCAAAGGGCTGATGGGATGCGTGACTGCGGTCGTCATCCTCGCCCTGCTGGTCCACTGGATCGGCATCGAAACCCTGCGGCAATATCAGGATGATCTTTGGTTCTATCTGCAAGCGCACCTTTTGCTGGTGCTGGCCTCGATGCTGGCCGCGTTGGTGGTGGGTATCCCTGCTGGTATCGCCTTGAGCCGACCAAGCATGGTCGGGCGCGCTGAACGCTTCATGCAGATCTTCAACATCGGCAACACCGTGCCGCCCTTGGCCGTATTGGCCATTGCCTTGGGGATCCTGGGCATCGGCAGTGGTCCGGCGATCTTTGCGCTGTTTTTGGCGTCGCTGTTGCCCATCGTGCGCAATACCTATGAGGGCCTGAAAAACGTCCAAGGCTCGCTGAAGGAAGCCGCCGTCGGCATTGGCATGACCCCTCGCCAGGTGCTCTGGCAGGTGGAACTGCCCAATGCCGTGCCGATCATCATCGGCGGCGTGCGGGTGGCCCTGGCGATCAATGTCGGCACCGCACCGTTGTCGTTCCTGATCGGCGCCAACAGCCTGGGCAGCCTGATTTTCCCGGGTATTGCCCTGAACAATCATGCGCAGCTGCTGCTGGGCGCCGTGTGTACGGCCTTGCTGGCGTTGATTCTCGACGGCCTGGTAACGCTGGTCAGCCGCCTCTGGCTGGAACGCGGCCTCGCCCGCTGAGTGAAGGAATACCGATGAAGAAGACAAGTTTGCTATTAAGCCTGGCCCTGCTCTGTGCCGGCGCTGTACAGGCCGCTGAAAAACCCGTGATCCGCCTCGGCGCCCGGGTATTTACCGAACAGACCGTACTTGCCACCCTCACCGCTCAGTACCTGGGCAGCAAGGGTTACGACGTGCAGATCACCGGCGGCCTGGGCAGCAACCTGGCACGCAGTGCCCAGGAAACCAACCAGCTGGACATGCTTTGGGAATACACCGGGGTGTCGTTGGTGTCGTACAACCACGTCGACGAGAAACTCGATAGCGCCGCCACCTACCAGCGCGTCAAGGAACTCGACGCCAAAAAGGGGCTGGTGTGGCTGGCGCCTTCCAAGTTCAGCAACACCTATGCGCTGGCACTGCCGCAGAACATCGCCGAGCAATACCCGCAGATCAACACCATCAGCCAGCTCAACACGGTGGTGCAGAGCGAAAAGGACAAGGGCCACATCCTGGCGCTGGACACCGAGTTCGCCAACCGCTCCGACGGTTTGGTAGGGATGACCAAAGCCTATGATTTGAAATTCACCCGCGCCGACATCCGCCAGATGGACGCCGGGCTGGTCTATACCGCGCTACGCAACGGCCAGGTGTTCACCGGGCTGGTGTACACCACGGACGGGCGCTTGAACGCTTTCCATCTCAAATTGCTGGAAGACGACAAGCAGTACTTCCCGGACTACACCGCCGCCCCGGTCATCCGCAAGGAATACCTGGACAAGCACCCGGACATCGGGGCCCTGATGAAGCCACTGGCCGAGCTGCTGGACAACGCGACCATGCGCCAGCTCAATGCCGAAGTAGACGTCGAGCATAAAAACCCCTCGGTGGTCGCGGCCAACTTCCTGCGCAGCCATCCGGTGGCCGCGCCACAAGCACAGGAGGCACCATGAATTTTATCGATGCTTTCTCGCAGCTCGACTGGGCCCAGGTCGCGCATCTGACCTGGCAGCACATCACCTTGGTTGGCATTGCCGTGACCTTGGCAATTGTCGTGGGCGTGCCATTGGGCGTGCTGATGACCCGTTTCCCAGCAGCCGCAGGGCCGATCCAGGCCAGCGCCACGGTGTTGCTGACCATCCCCTCTATCGCCCTGTTTGGCCTGCTGTTGCCGGTGTATTCGATGTTCGGCCAAGGCCTGGGACCGTTGCCAGCCATCACTGCGGTGTTTCTGTATTCACTGCTGCCGATCCTGCGTAACACCTACCTGGCCCTGACCGGCGTCGAACCCGGCATTCGCGAGGCCGCGAAGGGCATCGGCATGACTTTCAGCCAGCGCCTGCGCATGGTCGAGCTGCCCATTGCCGTGCCGGTGATCCTGGCTGGCGTACGTACTGCCGTCGTGATGAACATCGGCGTCATGACCATTGCCGCCACCATCGGCGCCGGCGGCCTCGGCGTACTCATTCTGACTTCCATCAGCCGCAGCGATATGTCGATGTTGATCGTCGGCGCCGTGCTGGTCAGTGTTCTGGCGATCATCGCCGACCTGTTCCTGCAATGGCTGCAACGCGCCCTGACTCCCAAAGGATTACTCAAATGATCGAACTTCAAAACCTGACCAAGACCTTTTCTTCCAACGGCAAGCAGGTCACTGCGGTGGACTCGGTCAGCATGACCGTCAACGAAGGCGAGATCTGCGTATTCCTCGGACCATCGGGCTGCGGCAAGAGCACTACGCTGAAAATGATCAACCGCCTGATCATGCCGACCTCCGGCAAGGTGCTGATCAACGGCGAAGACACCACCCAGCTGGATGAAGTGACCTTGCGCCGCAACATCGGTTATGTGATCCAGCAGATCGGCTTGTTCCCGAACATGACCATCGAAGAAAACATTACCGTGGTGCCGCGCCTGCTGGGTTGGGACAAGCAAAAATGCCACGATCGGGCCCGCGAGCTGATGAGCATGATCAAGCTGGAGCCCAAACAGTACCTGCATCGCTACCCGCGCGAGCTATCCGGTGGCCAGCAGCAGCGTATCGGCGTGATCCGTGCGCTGGCGGCCGACGCGCCGCTGCTGTTGATGGATGAGCCCTTCGGTGCGGTCGACCCGATCAACCGCGAGATGATCCAGAACGAGTTCTTCGAGATGCAGCGGGCACTGAACAAGACCGTGATCATGGTCAGCCACGACATCGACGAGGCCATCAAGCTGGGCGACAAGATCGCCATCTTCCGTGCCGGCAAGCTGCTCCAGCTAGACCATCCGGATACGCTGCTGGCACATCCGGTGGATGACTTCGTCAGCAACTTCGTTGGCCAGGACAGCACCCTCAAGCGTCTGCTGCTGGTCAAGGCTGAAGATGCCGCCGACAACGCGCCGTCCGTGAGCCCGGAAACGCCGGTTACCGATGCGCTGGAAGTGATGGACGAAAACGACCGCCGCTACATTGTCGTCACCGATGCCGAAAACAAGGCCATGGGCTACGTGCGTCGTCGCGACTTGCATCGCCAGCAAGGTTCATGCGGGGACTTCCTGCGCCCGTTCAACGCCACCGCCGCCTACGACGAGCACCTGCGCATCCTGCTGTCGCGCATGTACGAGTTCAACCGCTCGTGGCTGCCAGTGCTGGATGCCGAGAACGTGTTCCTGGGCGAAGTCACTCAGGAGTCGATTGCGGCTTACCTCAGTTCGGGACGCTCGCGTGGCATGAAAACCAGCATCGTCTCGCCAGCCGAGCAAGTCAGCGCTTAATAGAGCAACGCGTGGCTGGCAGAGCCGCTCCCCCAAGGGCTGCGGGAGCGAGCTCTGCCCGCCAAGCGGCCTTGAGCCATGCCGCAAATCCTGCACACGCTTTACCGTTCACCGAATTCTCGGGAACATCACACTGTCATCCGGGTCGGTTAAACAAGAACACTGAGTCCGGACCACGACCAACGCGTGTAAAAACGCGACATTTTTAGTTGATCTATGGCCCTTCACGTCCTAAAGTTCGCGCCGAACGTCCATGCTGGAAACGATCCATCCGGCTCAAGTACTGACGACGAGACAGCAAGGCCATGGGGAACCCGCTTCCAGTGGCCTTTTTTGCTTTCGGCGACATGCCTTGGGAAGTAGGCGAACCAAAGTGGGGATACGGAGGGCGTTCATTTGCACCCATTTTTCATCTTCATGCAGTCCACTATCTTGACTGCCATGATGTTTGCCACCAGGAGCCCCTAGCATGCCGATCCAGGTCGAAGATTATTTCGAGCGCGCCACCTTTGATAAAATGAAGGCGTTCGCCGACAAACAAGAAACCCCTTTCGTGGTGATCGACACCGCGATGATCAGCAAAGCCTACGACGACCTGCGCGCCGGCTTTGAATTCGCCACGGTCTACTACGCGGTCAAGGCCAACCCTGCGGTCGAGATCATCGACCTGCTCAAGGACAAGGGTTCGAGCTTCGATATCGCCTCGATCTACGAGCTGGACAAGGTCATGGATCGCGGCGTCAGCGCCGACCGTATCAGCTACGGCAACACCATCAAGAAGTCCAAGGACATCCGCTACTTCTACGACAAGGGCGTGCGCCTGTTCAGCACCGACTCCGAGGCCGACCTGCGCAATATTGCCAAGGCCGCTCCGGGCTCGAAAGTGTATGTGCGCATCTTGACCGAAGGCTCGACCACTGCCGATTGGCCGTTGTCGCGCAAGTTCGGCTGCCAGACCGACATGGCCATGGATCTGCTGATTCTGGCCCGTGACCTGGGCCTGGTGCCGTATGGCATCTCTTTCCACGTCGGTTCGCAGCAGCGCGACATCAGCGTGTGGGATGCGGCAATCGCCAAGGTCAAAGTGATCTTCGAGCGTTTGAAAGAAGAAGACGGCATCGTTCTCAAGCTGATCAACATGGGTGGCGGCTTCCCAGCCAACTACATCACCCGCACCAACAGCCTGGAGACCTACGCCGAGGAAATCATCCGTTTCCTGAAAGAAGACTTCGGTGACGACCTGCCTGAAATCATCCTCGAGCCAGGTCGTTCGCTGATTGCCAACGCCGGCATTCTAGTCAGTGAAGTGGTGCTGGTCGCGCGTAAATCGCGTACCGCCGTCGAGCGTTGGGTGTACACCGATGTGGGCAAGTTCTCGGGCCTGATCGAAACCATGGACGAAGCCATCAAGTTTCCGATCTGGACCGAAAAAAAAGGCGAGATGGAAGAAGTGGTCATTGCCGGCCCGACCTGCGACAGCGCCGACATCATGTATGAAAACTACAAGTACGGCCTGCCACTGAACCTGGCTATCGGCGACCGCATGTACTGGCTGTCGACCGGCGCCTACACCACCAGCTACAGCGCAGTAGAATTCAACGGGTTTCCGCCGCTGAAGTCTTATTACGTTTAAACGCTGCATTGGATTTGAAAAAACCCGGGCTCTTGAGTTCGGGTTTTTTTATGGGTTGATTGGGTTGGGTATGGAGATGGGTGTGGCCCTAGAAGTCGCAACGCGATTTCAGAGTTCTGCTTTCGAGTCGGCCTTGGGGGCGCGGCCCCTTCCAGCAGGCCGCGCGGAGGTACGCTTGCGCAGGGCTACCCGGCAGGATGCCGGGTAAGCCGC
>LIDZ01001144.1_pt1 | contig 24883 bp, 28 predicted proteins | sample 644651 | NCBI WGS metagenome assembly LIDZ01 (sample SAMN03856242, study PRJNA289617) | food metagenome | isolation source: wine grapes on drying loft during traditional withering process | host: Vitis vinifera cv. Corvina | place: Italy: Gargagnago di S. Ambrogio di Valpolicella | collected 2014-01 | reverse complement strand
GGGGTTCTTTGGAAGCAAACCTTTTTCTAAATCAAATAAATTTCTCGAAAGCATTGGCAAGCAGGCTATTGATTGGCAAATTACAAACATAGTAGGTAATGAGAAATAAAGTTAAGAGAGAAGAGGTTTAAAAAACAGTTAAAGAGTTAAGAGAGAAAAGAGAAAAGTTAGAACACACAAGACGTGGGACATTAGGCAAATGATTATAAGATACGGACAAAAAAATTAACAAATGACTAGGACGAGAACGTACATAAGTCTATGTAAATTTAAAAATAAGACAAGAAATTTAATTGAAAATCACTATGGTAAAATTTCAATATATCGATTTTTAGATATATTGTTATTATCAGCTACATATACATAAAAAGAACGTAGGTAGATTTAATTTATATAAATCTACCTACGTTCCCTAATTTTGTTGATTATTCGGCACTAGCCGAAAATCCCCATTAACTATTCTCTCTTCTCTTTTAACTATTAACTTGTTAAAAAACTGCAGCGGTATTATTTGATGTGTTTTATGAACCTTCTATTTGCGTAAGCAATGAATAGAGTGATAGCGTAGTCACTAATCAAAAACATAACTTCCAGTCCAATAACCACAATAACAAGAGATATTTTTAAATTTAATAAATCTGTGAATAATAATTTATACAAAAAATAGAAAACCACCATACATATGTTAAAAAATAATAGCTTCAGTGGTATTTCCAGTATAACCTTATGAATTCTTTCAATGTAATATTTAATAAAACCATAGCTCCCAAAAAGGATTATGTAGGCAAAAACATTCCATCTAAATCCAAGTAATAAAATCGAAAGTATGGAAGTAGCACCATAAACAACCAAGCTATTTTTTATATTTGTTGTTAAAATAGCTATGGGAATAATACAGCAAGCTATTCCTAATACATATAACTTAGTTGTAGGGATTATGCTAGAAAGATATATACATAGAACAGATAGCGCTGTGAATATTCCTCCCTTAGCTAAATAGTTTGTTTTTGTTGACATATTTTCATCTCCTTTTTAGCAGCCGCCCATTCCACCGCCCATACAGTCGCAAATTTGTTCTGAACACCAGATTGAAATACATACACTTAAACAATCATTATTACCATTACCACGGTTACCACCATAGGGATTTCTATAAGCATTATTGTTTTGACTTAAAGATTGAACAGCATTTCTGTATTCCATGTTTTGAGGTTCCATATTATAGGCCTTAGTTATATAAGAACGAGCATTGTCATACCATCCTTTTTTTAGATAAAGGTTACCCATTAAAAAGTTCCATTCTGCATCTCTGCTTTGTACCACATTAAGTTTTTGTTCTGCAGCATCCAAATTCCCGTTGTTTATATCAACTCTTATTGAGCTATATTCACTGTTACTACTGGACGAGTGACTTTGACCACCACTAAACCCACCACTGTGAGAACTATTACTTGAACCATTTTTCAGAAGATAATCGTAGGCTTCATTAATTTCCCGCATTTTATCTTCGGCAAGGTCTTTTAGTGGATTATTTCCGTATTGGTCGGGATGATATTTTTTGGCCTGTTCCCTGTAGGCTTTTTTAATCTCTTCTTGAGAAGCCCCTTCTTTGACTCCAAGTACTTCATATGGATCTTGCATTTAAAATTTCCTCCTTGTTTATACATAAGTCTATAAAAGTGAAACTTTCATATTTGCTGTGATTTTAGTGCAACAAAGATGTTAGCTTGATAAGTCTGCTGTAGATATTTTTTTATGGAATACATTTTGCATTTTTTCTAATAATCCATTTTGTAGTATATTATACAGAATATCATTGTTTAAACAAATTGACAATTTGTTTAGGTTTTCAAAGCAATTTCTTGCTGAAGTTACTAATATGAAATCTATTCTATCATTAATTGAAGCTTTAAAATCCGTGAAATTTAAATTATCTGTATTCAGCGTTCTAACTAAGGCATTAAATTTACCATTTTTCATATCATCTTCAAGATCATCAAAGGCATCAATAATGTATATCCACTTTCCTAAATTGTAACCCAGATTATAAAGCTGATGTTTTTGTGAATTATTTTCAGGGTATTCACTTACAATAAAAGCTGTTAATTCAGCAAAGGGATGTGATAATTCATCTATGCCTATATTAGTCTTTTTTTCTTCTAATTTATATAATTCATTTAGTTTACCTTTAATAAAATCACTGTGTTTTTTGAACTTTTCAGGAAATTTATTCACATAGTTTTTAATTATATGTCCGAATATATTCGATTTTAATGATTTATCATCCTTAACGTCATCTGCAAGTTTATAATATGCTAGAGCTAAATTGAGGAAACTTGCATAGTTTAGAGCTGAGTTATTAACTATGAATATCCTTTTCTTTAGAGGATGAACTATACACCTAGCAATTTCAAAATCTTGTTTTTTTTCATCAAGAGCGTCCAAAAGCACGGCAATAAAAGTCATATCATAATTGATAAGGAGTCTTGGAATATTTCCATAATTTCGCTTCAAAGATAAACAAAGTCCACAATAATAGGCTTTGAATTTCTCATAATCTTTCATTTTAAGTTCAGATTTACAGGGTGTAACATAACCAAACATTAAAGCTAAAACACACCTTTCTTTTGTTCCCATAACTTCTGAGAAGTTCATTTAATTATAACATAGTAAATTAAATAGATATATGGTTTTACCTTCAATGTTAACAGATATATAATTTTTTATGATATAATTAGCCTATTGAATTTTTTTGTTTTAGGAAGGTGTAAATTTGGAATATGTTAATGAAGTAAATTTGAACGAGGCAATTATCCATGTATTAGATAATAATGCAGCAGAGCCTGTTTATAATGAATATCCCCTTAAACTTGTGGATGAAACATATGAATATATTTTAAAACATATTCAAAAGTCGCTTAAGGATGAAGAATTAAAATATGCTGTTTTTAATGATGAAAGTAATGTTATAAAAGGGATTTCTCAGGACTATTTTAATGCCAAAACTGATTTAATTTCAGCTTCAAAGGAAATGGCAAAACAGCTTTTTATACTTATGAAATCAAATGCAGCTATTCCATCATGTGATTTGATTGTAGTATCTATTTCCACTGAATATGGGTTAATGCTAGCAATTTTAAAAATGGATTATGTTAAAAATTATATTCATACCATTGATTTTGTAGAGGAGAAGATTGGAATAAATATCACGCCACAGTTTGTAGGTCTCCCATTAGGGGGTCAAAGACTTCAAAAGTGTGCGTTTATAAAACCAACGAATGATGATAATAAATTTGAGCTAATGGTTATAGATAAGAAGATCAAAGGTAAGGAAAGCGGAGACGAGTCTTTAAATTATTTTACCAGTGAATTTTTAGGGTGCACCATTGTTGACAATGAAAGAGACGCAACACGCAATTTCATTAAAACAACAGAAAAATGGACTAGAGATAACCTAAAGGATAATGCTGATAAAGCAGAACAAGTAAGAACTTCCATTAAAAAAAAGCTTAAAGAAGAGGATACGATAAATATTAATGAGCTTTCACAAGATATATTTGCTGATAATGCTGAGGAGTCACAAAACTTTGTTCAATATGCTAAAGAGCGAGGAGTTAGTGAAAATCTAGAAGTAGATAAGCAATGGATTGAAAACAAATTTAAGAGGGTAAGGCTTAAGATTGACAAACAAATTGATATATATATTGATGAAGAAGTTTATGGTGATAAATCAAAATTTGAAGTAGTAAGAAATGGAGACGGAACTATAAATATGCTAATAAAGCACGTTAAGAACTATATTGAGAAATAATACATTTTCTCAAAGAAAGGCACAATAACAAAAAACAGTGACAAGTGAGAAGTGACAAGTTGCAAGTTAAGGATATTTTGCTTTGGCAAAATAAAAACAATATATAAAATAATATATAAAACAATATATATATATAAAGATAGGGATTAAAGTTGATTTACAAGCAATCTACGTTAATCCCTATCTTTTTTTATTTATTTGTTTTCGGCTTAGCCAAAACATTCCTTAACTTGTCACTTGTCACTTGAAACTTGTCACTATAAATATGTTTTGCAATTTCACACTGTTTTCAGTGAGCTATTGTTACAAATTATAGTTGTTTGTTTCCTGAACCTAATACATCTTCAATTTTAGCTTCAACAAGAGCTTGTATATTGTCTCGAGCAGCACCTAGGTATTTTCTTGGGTCAAATACTTTTGGTGTTTCTCCAAATACTTGTCTTATTGATGCTGTCATTGCAAGTCGTATATCTGTATCCATGTTTATTTTGCAAACTGCTAGTGAAGAAGCTTTTCTTAACATTTCATTAGGAATTCCTTGAGCACCACCTAAGTCTCCACCAAATTTATTGCAAGTTGCAACAGATTTAGGATCAACAGAGGAAGCACCATGTAAAACTATTGGGAAACCTGGTAATTTCTTTTGTACTTCTTCTAGAATATCAAATCTGAGTTTAGCTTCCCCAGTGAATTTGAAAGCACCATGGCTAGTACCTATGGCAATTGCAAGAGAATCTATTCCAGTTCTACTTACAAAGTCTACTGCTTGATCTGGATCTGTGTAAACATGTTTTTCACTGTGAACGTCATCTTCAACTCCAGCAAGTACTCCAAGTTCTGCTTCAACCACAACTCCATGACTGTGAGCGTAATCTACAACTTCTTTAGTTTTAGCTACATTCTTTTCATATTCATATTGTGATCCATCATACATAACTGAAGTAAATCCACTTGCTATTGCAAGTTTAACAGTTTCAAAATCTGGACCGTGATCTAAATGAAGAGCAAGATCAACTCCGGTTTCTGCTACTGCAGCTTCAACCATTGCTTTTAAGTATTTAGGACCAGCATACTTTAATGCACTTGAAGATACTTGAAGTATAACTGGTGATTTTTTATTCTTTGCACCATTAACAACTGCTTGAATTATTTCCATATTGTTGATGTTAAAAGCTCCTATTGCATAATTGCCTTCATATGCTTTTTTAAACATTTCTTTTGTAGTAACTAATGCCATTTTATATTCCACCTTTCATATATACGAATGAGGGACTATAAATGTCCCTGCGGGACATTTCCCTTCACCTACATTATAGTCCTAAATAAATTATTTTACAGGAGTTATGGTAAGTTTATTCAAAAAAGATTTTCTAGGTTTATGGTTTCCAGCTTTTTTATTCGCTCTAAAAGGAATTCAATGCTGCTAGCACTAGCAAGGGCTTCATCCTTGTCTTTAGTTCGTATATAAGCTTCAAGCTTGTGTTCCTCTAGGCTAATGTCGTCGATTAAAGTATGATTTACAAATACAGAACATCTATTTGAATATATATGCCAGTTTTTTGACATGTTTTGTGAACTATTTGCTGCACTTTTCCAGTTCTCGTCTTTTATATTGTTAATTATAGAGGAATTTTCAGAATATATTGTGTTAGATATTTTGTTTAGATACTTTACTGATATAAAACAGATTAAAATCGTAGCTGAAAACAAAATAATAGTTATTATTACATTTCGCATTTTAATTCTCCTTATATGTCTGCATGTAGAATTTACCTTTAGAGTCAACAAGTGCAATAAAAATTTCACTTGGAGATGAAATGTTTTTACTATGTATTGTAGATAAAAGCCATTTTTCATCTCTACCAGATATTTTAAGATTTTTGTAATTTATTTTACCGTCGAGAATTAGTGTAATTGGGATAGTATCTTGAGAACATTTTATATTTATATCTTTTTTTGTAGCATTACTAAGTTCTGTTTTTGTAATGATAGACAATTGTCCACTGGTTTCCAAAATCGCAAACTCAATGTCTTCAAGGTTATAATATCCTTTTAATCTTATTTCTTCCATGAGATCGTTGATGTTTAATCTTTGATTTCTCATTATGCTTATATCAATTTGCCCCTTATTTATAAGAATACTTGGTTTACCTGAAATAATAAGCCTTGCTGTTTCACTTTTTAATTGAAGTACGGATATGATTATTTCCAAAAACAATAGGGTTATGATAGGGATTACACCATGAATAAGTGGTATTCGTGTATCTTGCATGGGAAGTGAAGCTAAATCCGAAATCATTATAGTTATTACCAGTTCAAATGGTTGCAACTCCACTATTTGTCGTTTCCCCATGATTCTCATAATTATAACTACTAGTGAGTATAATATAATGGTTCTTATCAATATTATGAACATATCTACCATCCTTAAATTTACTTGTTGTAGATAATATTTGCACCTTTCTAAAAAATAATACACTATTTAAAATTTTAAAGTATAATAATATTGTTAAAACTAATTATTGAAGGTGAAAATATGAAACAATTTAAAATAATGCTATTTAATCAAAAAGAAATTATAGTAAATGGAGGAACAACTTTTCATGATATATTAATGCTGAACAAAGTAGAAGAAAATATTCCTGTAGTGCTTGCAAAATTCAACAATAAAATATATGAATTGTTAGATGAAGTTAAAACTGATGGAGTGCTAGAAACAATTGATATAAGTTGTAAAATAGGAATAGAAACATACGTGAGGACACTACAGTTTGTAATGATAAAGGCTACACTTGATTTATTTAAAGATGCCCAAATAACCATAGAACATACTTTGGGAAATTGTTTATTTGGAGAAATCCATAAGAAAACTCTGCTGACAAATGAAGAAGTAGGAAATATTAAAAATAAAATGCTAGAGATTATAAAGTTAGATTTGAAAGTTAAAAAGATTTCTGTAAGCAGAGATAAAGCTATAGAAATATTTGAAGGTTATGGAATGAAAGATAAGGTTAAGTTACTTAAGAATATAGAGTATGAAAATTTAAAACTATACAAGTTAGATGGCAGATATGACTACTTTTATGGAGATATGGCATTTTCTACTGGAGTGTTAAAAAATTTCGACATTTTTTCATATGAATCTGGGTTTCTTCTAAATTCACCAAGTAGGGAAGAACCTTTTAAGTTAGCTAAATTTAAGGAACAAAAAAAACTATACAATATTTTTCATGAAACTGAAATGTGGGGAAATATTCTTGGGGTTGGAGATGTAGGTTCTTTAAATCAAGAAGTTATAGATGGAGATATAATGGACATAATAAGGGTATCAGAAGCACTTCATGAAAAAAAAATTGTATATATTTCGGATATGATAAATGATAGAAAGGATACAAAAATAGTTCTGATTTCAGGACCATCGTCTTCTGGTAAAACCACGTTTTCAAAAAGGCTTGGAGTACAGCTTAGGGTAAATGGGCTTATACCTGTTCCAATATCACTGGATGATTATTTTTTAAATAGGAGTGAAACTCCAATTGATGAAAAGGGAAACTATGATTTTGAATCTATTCATGCATTGGATTTAAAACTATTTAATGAGAATCTCAGTGAGCTCATGGAAGGAAAAGAGGTCCTTTTACCGAAATTTGATTTTAAAAATGGTGAGAGGGGATGGAGTTCTTCAAAAGTCAAACTTCCTGATATGGGAATAATAATTATAGAAGGAATACACGGGTTAAATGAACTTTTAACAGCGTCAATTCCCAAAAGTAAAAAATTTAAAATATATATAAGTGCATTAACTCAGCTAAACCTTGATAATCATAATAAGATATCAACTACTGATGTAAGACTGATAAGGAGACTTGTTAGGGATAATTTATCTAGAGGTTATGATGGAGAACAAACTTTGAAAATGTGGGATTCAGTTAGAAAAGGAGAGGAAAAAAATATATTTGTTTTTCAGGAAGAAGCGGATGTTATGTTTAATTCCACACTAGTTTATGAATTATGCATACTAAAAAAGTGCGCGATTTTAGAGTTAAATAAAATAAAGCCAGATAGTGATGTGTATTCTGAAGGTATTAGATTAAAGAGCTTTTTGAACTTTTTTAAGGAAGTTGAGGCGAAATGCGTACCAGAAAACTCTATACTTAGGGAGTTTATAGGGGGAAGCTGTTTTTACAAATACTAAGGCATCACAAAAAAACATGTAGTAATAGTGTAGGAGGTAACAATGCGAGAATACAGTTGTTTTGATATTTTAGGCCCCATAATGATTGGACCATCAAGTTCACATACTGCGGGAGCAGCAAGGCTTGGAAAGATTGCAGCTATCATTGCAGGAGAAAACAGTTTTAGAAGTGTTAAATTTTATTTGCATGGATCCTTCGCTAAGACGTACAAGGGACATGGAACCGATAAAGCATTGGTTGCTGGAGTTTTAGGTCTTAATCCCTGGGACTCACGACTTAAAGATTCATTTAAAATTGCAAGGGAAAGAGGAATAGAATTTGAATTCATAGAAAAAGACTTAGGGGATGAACATCCTAACACGGTTAAGTTTATTTTCATAGAGAAAAATGGTAATAATGTGGAAGTTATGGGTTCATCAGTAGGAGGAGGAAATATAAAAATTACTGAAATTGATGGGCAAAAAATTGAGTTTACTGGAAATTATCCAACACTTATAATTAGACATAAGGATACACCTGGGATGATTTCAAAAGTAAGCACTATAATATATGAAGCTGGGATAAATATTGCATTTTTGAAGGTATACAGGAAAGATAGAGGATATAGTGCAGTAATGGTATTTGAAACTGACAGTATTATACCTGTGGAAATAAATAAGAGAATAAAAGAACTTGGAAACATTGAAAGTATTAGATTTATAAATCCAATTGTAGAAGGAGAATAGTGATGCAAGCAAATACAGGAGATGAGCTAGCTAAGATATGTATATCCAGAAAATTGCCTATATGGGAATACACCTTATTAGAAGAGGTTAAAAGAAGTGGTATTACAAAAGAAAAAGCTATGGATAGAATGAGGCGGAATCTAAATGTAATGAAGGAATCAGCAGAATATGGGTTAACTCATGAAGTTTCTTCTATTAGTGGACTGATTGGTAAAGATGCGGTAAAAGTTTATTCTTATGCAAAGAGTGGCAATAGTATTTGTGGAGAATTTTTGCTAAGGGCCATGGCGAGAGCTTTATCTTGTGCAGAGGTAAATTCAGCCATGGGCAAAATAGTTGCAGCACCTACAGCAGGATCCTGTGGTATATTACCAGCGGTTATTATTTCTCTAGGAGAAAAATATAAAAAGACAGACGATGAGCTTACTGAGGCTTTATTTACGGCTTCTGGTATAGGAATTATAATAGCAAAGAATGCAACATTAGCAGGAGCTGAGGGTGGTTGTCAAGCAGAGTGCGGATCGGCTGCAGCTATGGCGTCAGGGGCAGCTGTTGAAATGATGGGTGGAACAGTAAAACAGGCTTTGGACGCAGCTGCAATAGTTATTAAAAATATTTTGGGGCTTGTATGTGATCCAATAGCAGGCCTAGTTGAAATACCGTGTGCAAAAAGAAATATTTCGGGTGCAGTAAGTGCATTATCCACAGCCGATTTAGTCATAAGTGGAGTAGCAAGCAGAGTACCTTTCGACGATTGTGTGAGTGCCATGTATAAAATAGGGCAGGATATGCCATGTCAGCTTAAAGAAACAGCACTGGGTGGGCTTGCAGTTACTAAGACTGGATTAAGATTAAGCAATTTAGTTAAGGCATCTGAAAAAAAATAACCGTAACAATTTTGTTTTAAAACCATAAATTAATATAGGAGCTTTATATGGAGGATGGTTTATGATTTTAAAAGGAAGTAAAACTGAAAAAAATTTATTTAGCACTTTTGCAGGGGAATCAAGGGCAAGAAATAAGTACACCTTTTATGGTGAAAAGGCTGGAGAAGAAGGCCTTCAATATATAAAAAGCATATTTTTGCTAACGGCTGAAAATGAAATGGCTCATGCACGTGAAGTGTTTAGAAGATACTTAAAACAAGTTAAGTCTACGGCTGAAAATTTACAAGATGCGGCTCTTGGAGAAGCTCTTGAAAGCAGTAAATTATATAAACAGTTTGAAGAGGAAGCAAGAATGGAAAATTTCACTGATATAGCTGATTTTTATAAAGAGCTTAGAGAAGTAGAAGAACATCATATGGAAAGATTTAAATCAATTAGTAGAAATTTAGTAAGTGGAAAAGAATTTAAACGAGATGAAGATGTTATATGGCAGTGCATGAATTGTGGATATATCCATATTGGAAAAGAAGCACCGGAAATTTGTCCACTTTGTAAATTCCCAAGAGGTTATTTTAAAATTTATTGTGAAGATTATAAATAGGGGGAAATTTTATGTATATTGTTTATCCGGAATATTTTATGTTTCCAAATTTTGAAATGTTAGATATAGACGAGGACTTATATAGGCAAGATTTAGAGGAGAAAATAGCATATAATGAAAATCCATATGAGATAATAGACGAAAATTATGCAAATGAAGCTATAGGAAAATAAGTAATAAGAAGGTAATTCATAAATATAATATTTAGTAATATCATATTTATAGGGTGAAGACAATTGTCTAATAGAAGAGTTATTGAAAATTATAATTTTGATGTAAATAACCAAGTAGATTTATTAGGAAAACTTGTGAACTCATATAGGCTACTTATTGGTGGGGCGGGAGAATTAAATACAATAGCACTGGCATCTAAAAATGATGTTAGAGATGCAATAAAAAGAGTTAATAAACTTGGTGGAGTTATTGATAACATAATCCAGGATATGAATGATAGAAATAAGGCATATATAAAATATGGCAAAATAAAAGACGAGTTAATGCGAGGTATGGTTGACGAGACTTATATAAGCGAGGAAATTGAAGAAGAATTAAAAAAGACTCCATAAAATGGAGTCTTTTCTAATCTTATGATCTTTTGAATTTTACTAAACTTTTTTGAATTTTAGATTGCATATCATAAGATATGACAACATTACAATAAATATTATAGTAATTGGTATGTTGGGATTTGAACTTACTACTAGTATTATTAGAGAATAAAATGCAAGTAACACACCAGCTATAGTTATAGGTATTCCCGTAAAATCTCCATTAAAATCGCAACTATTGAATCTTGCCAATCTATAAGCACCTGCAATTGGAAATAATAGAACCAAGACGTAGCCAATTGCACCGAATTTTGAAAATTCGTATAAATTATAAGCGAGTATAGAAGGTGCAACGCCAAAAGAAACTAAGTCTGCAAGTGAATCAAGTTCTTTTCCAAGATCGCTTGAAACATTAAAATACCTAGCTATTCTTCCATCGTATCTGTCAATAAGTGCAGCTAATAGTATAAAAAAACAGGCCCATTTATAGGCAATCATATTATGTGAGGATCCCTCAAATGTCATTAAAATTGATAATATGCCGCAACCTAAATTACTAAATGTAAAAATATTTGGTAAAGCACTTTTAGCCATTTTATTATCACTCCTATGTATTTAAATAAAAATAAAGAATAAGACCATAAACTTTACAATTAAACCATTATAACATAAATGAACGAGGAAGTTATATTAATTATTTTGCATAATATCAACATAATACATTATAACCCATTTTTATAAATAAGGTAAGGAGCAATTACTATATTATAAGAAAATTAAATAGTTTTTTTACAACTACTAGAAATGGGGTTAATCAAATGATATTATGTATAGTGTGCCTGAGGGGAGAAAACAATGAGAAATTTCATTAAAGATAAACTAAAGTATATTGAAATAGCTATATTAATTGTTATTGTTTTGTTTTTAATTTTAAAATTACGAAAAATATTACCACATATAAATTTTTTACAATTAAAATATTACATATTAAGTTATGGTAAATTTTCATCTTTGGTTTTTATTGTAATATACTCATTAAAACCAATTGTTTTTATAATACCAGCTTCTCTACTATCTATAGTTGCAGGGAGTGTTTTTGGACCATTTTATGCTTTTTTATATAGTATGATAGGTTGTTTTTTTTCAGCTACTTTGGCATTTTTCCTTGCAAGGGCTTTAGGTAAACCTTTTGTTGACAAAATTCTTAAAGGTAAAACATTAAAAATAGATTCAAGTGTAGAAAAACATGGTTTTTTGCTAGTGTTACTTATGAGATTATGTTTTGTATTTCCATACGATGCATTGAGTTTGGCATGTGGACTTACAAAAGTTAAATATAAAGATTTTATTTTAGGAACAATGCTCGGTATAATACCAGAAATGATGGCTTATTCATATATTGGTAAAAATATGGGGAAACATTTTTTTAAAAAGCTAATTATACCAATTATAGGAATAGCTTTAATAGCTTTGACAGCTTATTATATTTATAAAAACAAAACAGCAAAATAAATCTATTAAAGTAAAAGTTACCAAAAATAAATTATCTTAACTCTTATATAAAAAATACTCTTGGATAAAATAGAATCAGGAGGTGTTTGTATTATGAAAGTTAGCGAAATTATGACGAAAAGTGTGGCTAGTTTAAACAGTGATGATACTGTTGAAAGAGCAGCACAGGTTATGGTGGAACACAATATTGGATCTGTACCTGTATGTAGTGGTGAAAATGTTGTTGGAATTATTACAGATAGGGATATAACGCTTAGAACAGTTGCAAAAGGTGAAAATCCAAGAACTCAAATTGTACGCGAAATAATGTCTTCTAATCCAGTAATTATTAATCCTGATATGGATGCACATGATGCCGCCAGAATAATGGGCGAAAGACAAATAAGAAGGCTTCCTGTTGCACAAAATGAAAAACTAGTAGGCTTTATTTCTCTCGGAGACATAGCCACTGATCCTAAACTAAAAAATGAAGCAGAAGGCACTTTATGTGGTATTTGTGAGCCATGCACACCAGTAATTTAAAAGCAGTTTTCAGATTCCAAGTACCAGGGACAGTTAAAAGCAGTTATCAGATTCCAAGTGACAGGCAAAATACGAGATAACAGCTTTAGAAACAGAGGAGAGTTAAGAGAGAAGAGAGAAAAGTGGATGAAGCTTTTCTGCTTTGCAGAAAAAGCTATTAAATTACAAGCAATTAAAATAAAATATTTATTTTGCCCTAAGGCAAAATTTCATTAACTCTTATCTTTTAACTCTTAACTTTTAACTGAATTTGTGTGTTTTTTATTATAATTTCAATATTTTTATAAAAAACTATAGTAATTTTTGCTATTTACATATAAAATTGTATTATTAGGATGAGGTATTTTAATAAAAAGAAAATAGTCAATATGTTTGTCTATTTTTTTAGATGCCTAAAGTTAAATTTACATAATGATGGGAGCGTTAAATATGAATAAAGTTAAATTTATTTATAACCCATATTCAGGAGAAAATTCTATTGCTAATAATATAGACAAGATTATTATGTTACACCAAAAACATGGATATACTATAATACCATATAGGATAAGTATGAATTTTGGTATAGAAAAAGCATTTGAGGACTTCGATGAGGATTATAAATATATACTAATAGCTGGTGGAGATGGTACAGTTGATAATGTGGTCAACTATATTAAGAATAATGCAATAGATATACCTATTGCAATACTTCCAGCAGGCACAGCAAACGATTTTGCAAAGTTTATTAAAATGCCACTAGACATTGGAAAAGCATGCAAACAGATATTGAATTCAAAAGTTAGAGAAGTTGATATTGGAAAGATAAATGACAAATATTTTATAAATGTTGCAAGTATGGGATTGTTTACAGATGTATCACAAAAAACGGATATTAATATTAAAAATACTATCGGTAAGCTTGCATATTACTTAAAAGGATTAGAACAGATACCAAATTTTAGAAAACTTAAATTTAAAGTTACATCAGAGGATAATGAATTTGATGGGGATATATATTTGATGCTTGTTTTTAATGGACAAACTGCTGGAAATATGAACTTTGCATATAAGGCATCTATAGATGATGGATTTTTGGATGTAATAATAATAAAAGCAAGTAACCCAGTGGATATTATAGGATTGCTTTTTGATATGTTTAATGGAAATCATCTAGATAGAAGTTCTAGTCTTGTCTATTTTAAAACAGATGAACTTATAATAGAAAGCAATGAAGATATAGTAACTGATATTGATGGAGAAAGAGGTCCGGAGTTTCCACTTAAAGTTACATGTATAAAACATGGATTAAAAGTTTTAGGAAGCAATTTAGAATAAATAGTACCAAATATTAATATTAATAAGTAATAACAAGTTTAAGGAGAAATTATATGCTTTTGTTTACATACATAACCTTATTGTTACTTATTATTTTATCAATTTTACTAGGATTAAAATTATGTACAAGAGTACCAAATAAAATTAAGTTACTAAGCAGTATAGCCCTAACACTATTGTTATTAAGATATTTATCACTTATAATATTGTTTTTAGAAAATAATATTAAATACATGTATATGGTAAAATCAATATATTTTTTGTATTTTGCGTGTATACCAATATTGGGTTTTATATCTTTGTATATTTTATGGAGAAACGATAAAATATACTTTAGATATGTGGCAATTATATCGAGTTTATATATTATTATATATTTTATGTGTATGTTTAAAATTGAGACAAAGGTGACACTGTTTTATAATTATAATTTTGGATATATCATAAATTTGGCTAGTGGTTTTTGGTATATAGATATTATATATCTTTTTATAAATGTAGCAATTTTAATCATAGCTGTGAGTATTTTTAATAAAAATAGGTCAGATAAGATTGGAAGTGCACTTGTTATTTTTGCGGCTCTATCAACCATTGTGATAATAATGCTGACCTATTTATTGAATAACTTTATTCCACAGTACTGCTTCAATGAGCTACTTTGGGTTATTGCTTTGGACTACTGCCTTGCAAAGACAGGACGGAAAAATAAAGGTAAGAGTTAAAAGTTAAGAGTTAAGGATATTTTGCCTGTGGCAAAATAAAAGCAATATAAAAGAGGAATGTGAGTAGAATTATTTAAATCTACTTACATTCCTCGATTTTTCTGCGTTAGCAGAAAAATCTTCCATAACTATTCTCTATTCTCTCTTAACTTTTAACTGCTTCTATGATCGCCTATTCCTGCTGTGCCCGTTAGATCTATGGTGGTGTTTCAATCTTGGGGAAGCAGAAATAATACAATCAGGACCTCCGCCAATTAGATCTTCTCTATGGGCAGCTACTAATGCCTCTTTAACTAGCTTATAGTTTTCTGGAACAGTAAATTGAAGAAGAGCCCTCTGCATATTTTTTTCATGTTGTTTATTTGGAATGTATACAGGTTCTTCAGTAAATGGATCAATTCCAGTATAATACATTGAAGTAGAAATACTTCCTGGTGTAGGATAAAAGTCTTGAACTTGTTCAGGTGTATAACCCATTTTCTTAATATATAAAGCGAGTTCTATGGAAGCGTCTAAATCACTTCCTGGGTGACTAGACATAAGATAAGGAACAAGAAACTGGTTCATTCCCAAACGTTTATTTATTTCAAAATATTTTTTAACAAAGCTATCATAGACTGCTTTACTTGGTTTTCCCATCTTCTGTAGTACTTTATCGCTTACATGTTCAGGAGCTACTTTTAATTGACCACTTATATGATATTTACATAATTCCTCAAAAAAATCAGTGTTCTTATCATGCATCAAATAATCGTATCTTATACCAGAACGAATAAATACTTTTTTGACCTTAGGTAGTGTTCTTAATTTTCTAAGAAGAGATAAATATTCTGAATGGTCAACTTTAAGATTTTTGCAAGGCTCTGGGAAAAGGCATTGTTTCGTTTTACACACGCCACGCTCTAATTGTTCATCACAGGATACATGTCTAAAATTAGCAGTTGGCCCCCCAACATCATGAATATAGCCCTTAAAGTCCTTATAGCCAGTCATTAGTTTAGCCTCTTTAACTATAGAATCTTGACTTCTGTGTTGTATTGTTCTGCCTTGGTGAAAAGTTAATGCACAGAAGGAGCAACCGCCATAACAACCTCTATGACTTGTTATGGAGAATTTCACTTCTTTTAGAGCGGGAATTCCTCCACTAGCCTCATATATTGGGTGATATGTTCTTGTATATGGCAAGTTATAAACTGCATCCATTTCTACTTCGCTAAGTGGAAATTGAGGAGGATTCTGAACTATATATCTATCACCGTGTTTTTGAACAATAGTTTTTCCTATTATTGCATCTTGTTCCATTGACTGAAGCTTATATGCATTTGAATATGCTTTTTTATTTTGAGAAACATCTTCATAGGAAGGGGTTTCTATATAATCCGGCAGATCACTGATATCAGAAGTTACATATTCTGTTCCACGAATATTTGTCATGGATTTTATATCCATGCCATACTTGAATAAATTTGCAATCTGAACAGTGGTTCTTTCACCCATACCATAAGATAATAGGTCTGCTTTAGAGTCAATAAGTATACTTCTTCTAACTTTATCTGACCAATAGTCATAGTGAGCAAATCTTCTAAGGCTAGCTTCTATGCCGCCTATGATAATTGGTACGTCTTTATAGGCTTCTCTTGCTCTGTTACAATATACGATTACAGCTCTATCTGGTCTATGATCTCCTTCACCACCAGGCGAATAAAAATCATCATGTCTCTTTTTCCTTGCAGCAGTGTAGTGATTTACCATGGAATCTATATTTCCTGAATTGATGAAAAATGCATATTTAGGTTTTCCCAAAGTTTTAAAAGCATCAGCGTTATGCCATTCTGGCTGAGGAATTATCCCTACAGAAAAACCTTCACTTTCAAGGACTCTGCCAATGATAGCGCTGCCAAAGGAGGGATGATCTACATATGCATCACCTGTTATTATTATAAAATCAAGCTGATCAATTTTTCTTTCTTCTAAATCTTTTTTGCTTATAGGCAAAAAATTGTTTCTCTCTATCATATTTAAGCTCTCCTATTATTGTTAGACTGTCTAATTATATTAACATAATACATGATAAATATAAAGAATACTGTTGACAAAAAAATTGTATAGAATATAATATTATTAAGAATACAAAGTCAATCACTTGGAAATACATTGAAAAAGGAAAGTATCTTAAATCAAATTTGCAGAGAGAGAGTCGGAAGCTGTGAAGATTCTTAAATGAAATTTAAGAGAAGTGCCCTTTGGAGTAATATCTTTGAATTAAGTAAAGGATATCGGGAGAGCCCGTTATAGCGGCTGAACATTATGTGTGTTTGTAGCTTTGATTATGTTAGAGTGGATGCTGGGCTTAAGTGACTTCGTCTCTATAGAGACGGGGATTTTTTTATTTTTTGCACTTTAAAAATATTGAGAAATTTATGAGGTGAGGTTAGTGTTTAAAAATTTAATATATGATTTAGATAGAATAATTGAAAATGACCCTGCTGCGAGAAATAGGTTTGAGGTATTTTTGTTATATCCAAGTGTTCATGCCATAATATGGCACAGAATGGCTAATCCTTTTTATAAGGCAAAAATGTTTTTTATGGCAAGGCTTATTTCTCAGGTTGGAAGATTTTTTACTGGTATAGAAATTCATCCAGGTGCTACTATAGGTAATGGTTTATTCATTGATCATGGTATGGGTGTTGTAATTGGAGAAACTGCTGAAGTTGGGAATAACGTGACAATATATCACGGGGTAACATTAGGTGGTCGAGGCAAGGAAAAAGGTAAAAAAAGGCATCCTACAGTTGGAAATGATGTTTTAATCGGTAGTGGTGCTAAAATACTTGGACCTGTAAAAATAGGAGATAACGCAAAGGTAGGAGCAAATGCCGTGGTTTTGTCAGATGTCCCTAGTGGAACTACTGCAGTTGGAATACCTGCAAGGATAGTGGAAAAAAAACAAGATAAAAATGTGATAGATATGGTGGATTTTTTAAGATGACTAGCAAATCAGATATTATAGATTTCTGCTATGATCTAGGACTTTCCGAGATAGGTTTTTGTAAATGTGAGATATTTAGTGAATCAAAACTATTTTTTAATAATAGAAAAGAATTAAATATTGAAAATGAGTTTGAAGAGGAAAATGTTAATAAGAGAATCAATCCCAAACTTTATATGGAGGAAGGCAAGACGATTATGTCCATTGCCTTTCCTTATTTGTTTAATAAGCAAAGAGATGAAGAACTATATTTTTCTGTATATACAAGAGGAAGGGATTATCATAAGGTTGTATCGGAATATTTAATTAAGGTGTGCGAATTCATAGAAGGTTTAGGTGGAAAAGCCATATATTTTGTTGATAGTAATGCGTTACCCGAAAGATATATTGCTCTAAAAAGTGGTGTAGGTTTTATAGGTAAAAATAATATGCTAATTAACAAGAAATATGGTTCCTACACTTTTCTTGGAGAAGTTATAATGGATTTGGATATTACACCTGATGATTTAGTTCTCAGTAAATGCGGTGAATGTGAGAAGTGCTTGAATGCATGTCCAACTAAATCTATTTCAAACAAAATCTGTAACCCAAATAAATGTTTATCATATATAACTCAAAAAAAACATATTGATGAGGAGTATTTTGATAAATTTCAAGGAAGGTTATTTGGATGCGATACTTGCCAAAGTGTATGTCCAATTAACCAAAACATAGATTATTCGAATTTAGAGGAGTTTAGACCATTTGAGTTTATGGAAAAGATAAATGTAAATGAACTTGTTAACATAGATAATAAAGTATTTAAGGATAAGTATCGGTTAACTTCATCTGGTTGGAGAGGAAAGAATATTATTCAAAGAAATATTATTATTAGTTTATTAACAAGCAATAAATTAATAGATATGGATAATTTCAATAGTAAATCATCCTATGTAGAAGATTATTACCATAGACTTTTAAAATATAATAAATTATAATAAAGTAGTATATGGTATTTTTAAACAATATGTTTTGAAAGGCGTGATTTAGGTGATAATTTCACCAAGAATAGCAAAAATTATAGAATGTTGCCCCAAAAAAGTTGTTATAGTTTTTTCAAAATGGTTTTTAAATCATTTAAATAATAAATATGCAAAGATACATGTTACTGGTGAAGAAAATTTGGCAGATAAAAATGGAGCAGTAATTTTTATATGTAACCATTTAAGTAACTCTGATGCTATTGTGTTATGGAGGGTTTTAAAAAAATGGGATCCAACCTTTGTAGCTGGTGTTAAATTAAATGAAAACCCAGTAACATATTTAGGAATGGTAGTGGTAAAGGTTACACCATTAATCCCTAACTCAGCAGATAAAGCAGGAATATCAAGAGTTGTAAAACTACTTAAAGGTGGAGAAAGTGTATTGATGTTTCCTGAAGGAACCAGAAGTAGAGAAAAAGCTTTAATCAAGGCAAAGCCAGGTATAAGTCTATTTGCAAGGATGAGCAAGGCAAAAATTGTTCCTATAGGTATACATGGAACGGAAAAACTTCTTCCAATTAGTGAAGATGAAGAGATGGGTAGCGAGACTTTTCATCATGAAGATGTTTATGTAAATATAGGTAAGCCTTTTGAAATAGCAACAAGGAATACGGATGAAGACAGAAAAGTGTATGAAGAAAGAGCGACATATGAAGCTATGGAAAAAATTGCTGAGCTTTTACCTAAGCAATATAGAGGCGTATACGATAAATAAGGTATGGTGATAAATTGAAAAAAAAAGATATTAAAAACACATTAAATATTTTGAGTGAAGTTTATAGTGATGCTGAATGTGCCTTGAATTTTAGATCAGAATATGAACTTCTTATTGCAACAATTTTATCTGCACAATGTACAGATGTGAGAGTTAACCTGGTTACAGCAAAATTATTTGAAAAATATAATACTCCGGAGGCAATGGTAGAATTAAGTGAGGTAGAACTTCAAGAAAAAATACACTCTTGTGGTTTTTATAGAAATAAAGCTAAAAATATTCTGGGGACTTCAAGAAAACTTTTACTTGAGTTTAATGGAGTTGTACCGGACAATATGGAAGAACTTATAAAACTCCCAGGAGTAGGCAGAAAAACTGCTAATGTAGTTATGTCAAATGCATTTAATATACCTGCCATAGCAGTTGACACTCACGTGTTTAGAGTTTCAAAGAGGATTGGACTTGCTTCTGGCAATAACCCACTACAAGTGGAAATGGAACTTATGAAGGCTATTCCTAAAGAAATGTGGAGTAAGGCACACCATTTTCTAATATGGCATGGAAGAAAAATATGTAGGGCAAGAAAACCAGATTGTGGTATTTGCCCTATTAGTGAATATTGTGATTATTATAAACATCTAACTACTTAGTTGCCATCAAAAAAATCAATTTGTATTTGCACAATTTCACTTTTAGTTCCAATTCGTAATAGTGGACCCCAGGTGCCATATCCAGAAGATACAATAAGTTGATAATTGTTACTTCTTAGGTAACCATAGGAATCGTCATAAATTGTTTTGGTTATGAGATTATTAGGGAAAAATTGACCGTGATGAGTATGCCCAGATAATTGAAGATCAATTTGCCCTTGCTCCAAGGATGACAGCCGTGCTGGCTGATGGTCTAGAACTATTATGGGCATTTTTTTATCAGTACCATTTAAAATTGAGGACATAGTTTTCCTACTTTTAGATGGTTCTCTTTCCGTACTTAAATCATCTCTTCCTATCACATAAAAACTGTGATCTATCTCTACAAATGAATCTCTTAATAAAGTGATATTGCTATTTTTAAAGCTCTGCAAGGTATTTTCTAGATTTCCAGCGCCATATTCATGATTTCCAAGTACACCATAGGTCCCATATTTTGAATTCAATTTTATTAGAACTGGGGCTATTATATCTTTTAAATTTTTTGGGGTATTTTCATCTATTAGATCTCCACAAATAAATATAATATCTGGTTTTAAGTTATTTATATTAGAAACCATGGTTTCTAAAGATTTTTCACCAAAACCTGTGCCAAGATGTACGTCAGAAACAAAAATAACATTTAGGTGATTAAGATTAACACACTTTTTGTTCAGTTTTATATTATATTTTGTTATAACACGGTGTTTCCCAATATATGTGCCATAAATGTTAATTATAGCTACTATAATTAATACTGTGAAACTATTATAATTAACGAGAATTCTATAAAAAATTGAATTTTCGTAAATTAGATGGAAATTGACAACTATTAATCTAAAAATATGTAGAAAACAAAATACTAATAAAAAATAATAAAATAGTCCTAGCCAAAAGAAACCTACATTTATGAACAAATTTGAAATTTTATCGTTTAAAAATTTTTTAAATGTTATACCTATTATATATGAAAAGGTCATTATCCAAAATATTGTCCAATATATTAATTTATTTATATGAGGGTGTAGAAAAGAAAAGGCAAGAAAGTTTTTTTCACCAATATAAAAACTTATTAAGCTATACGTGGATAATAAGATAATTACTATTACTACAGGTGCAATAAAAGATAAATATCTAAGCTTTTTAGAATTCATAAGTAAAATCACACTCCTAAACTATTATCCATAACAATAAAAACATTATATTACCTTATGTAAATTGAAGCCCTTTCCAAGTACCTCGTGGGTATCACTAATAATTATAAATGCGGTGGGGTCAATTGCCTCCACTAAATTTTTGAATTTTGTAATTTCTGACTGTTCCATTACAATCATTAAAACAGTACGCTTTTCATCTGTATATCCACCTAAGGCTGATAATTTGGTGAGTCCACGGTCTAGATTTTGCAAAATTATTTTGCTGATGTCATCGGACTTGTCTGATACTACAAAAGCAACCTTAGAACTTGTAAAACCAAGTTGTATTAAATCAATAGCTTTGCTAGTTACAAAAATTGATATTAACGCATACAATACTTTATCAGGGGTAAAAACCAAAGAGGCAGAAATCACTACAAAAGCATCTGTTATCATTTGGCATTTGCCCATACTAAAGCCAGTATATTTGTTTATTATACTAGCGATTATTGATAAACCTCCTGTGGAGGCATTACCTTTAAATACAAGCCCAAGGCCTATTCCAACTATAAGACCTCCAAATATAGAGGCAAGAAGCGGGTTGGCAGTTATTGGGGAAAGATTTTTCGTAAAATAAATAAATAGAGGTAAAAAGAAAGAGCCAACAACTGTTCTGAGACCATAAAGTTTACCGAGCACTATTAGACCAAGAAAAAACAATGGAATATTCAAAGACCATTGAGTAATGGCAGGTTGAATACCTAACATATGTTTAATAATAACAGAAATACCGGCAACTCCTCCAGAAGCAATATCATTTGGATTAAGAAAAGCATTAAAACCTATAGCTGTTACAAAAGATCCAAATAATATTTGTAAATTATCAATTAAGTTTGAGCGAGATTTTTGTGAAAAATCTGACATTAAACAAGCCTCCAGTTTTCTGTATATATTCTAAGTCATTTTTCAATGCAATATTTTACTACTAAATCCAATGTAGCCATTATACCATCCATATGAGTTCGCTCATAACCATGTGATGCAAAAACACCAGTTCCTATTAAGGCTGTTTTTACGTCAAAGCCTGCTCTTAATGCTGAAGAAGCATCAGATCCGTAATGTGGATATATATCTACTTTATAGGAAATATTTTCTCGTTGACATATTTCAACTAGCTTTTTCCGTAAGGAAAAATCATATGGTCCAGAAGAGTCCTTTGCACATATACAAACACTATATTCAGAAGAGTTTTGCCCAGTTCCAGGAGCACCCATATCCACTGCAATAAATTCTGTGGTATCCGCTGGAATAGAAGCTGCACCGTGTCCAACCTCTTCGTAGGTACTGAATAAAAAGTTTGTTGTATAAGGTAATTTTATATTATTATCTTTAATATATTTTAAAGTATATAGGAGGATAGCAGTACTGGCTTTATCATCAAGATGTCTACTTTTTATGTATCCACTTTGAGTAAATACGGATCTTGGATCAAATGTTATAAAATCACCAACATCTATGCCAAGTTTTGCAACATCTTCTTTGGAATTAACTCTTTCATCAATAACAACTTCCATGTTTTCAGGATCTCTTTTTAAAGACGCGGCATCACTGTGAATGTGAACGGAAGGTTTTATAGTTTGTATTGTGCCACTATAACTTTTGCAGTCAAGGGTTTCAATGCTGCAATTTTCTCCTTCAATTGAGTTCATCATAAAACCACCAATAGGAGTAAGTGCAAGTCTGCCGTCTAGTTTAATTTCTTTTACCATAGCACCTAAGGTGTCGACATGTGATGAAAATGTCCTTACAATATCTTTATTCTCGCCATCTAATTTGGCTATTACATTACCTTTGTTTGTTGTATAGTAATATATATCCAATATATGTAATTCTTCTTTGATATAATCCATTACATTATTAGTAAAACCAGTTGGGCTAGGAATTGTTAGAATGTTGTTAAGGTAATATTTAACTTTGTCAAAATTATACATTATGTGCCTCCTGTAATCGTTACTGCGTCTTAAATAGAAGCAAGTAATCAATTTTCTTTAGAATCATTTTATCACAATACGGGAATTTTTAAAAACTTTATATTTATTAAGATTGTATAAGTATTATCAAAGGTTATTATGTAGTATAATGATACGTGAAAAGATGAGAGGAGTTAGTTCATGAAGAAGAAAAAAGTCATTATTATAAGTATAATATTTGCAATAATTGTTATTTTAGGGATTTCTATTCCGACGTATAAAGTATATTCAAAGGTAAAAAGTTTTGATGGTAAGATTTATCCAACGGTTAAGGTAGATGGAGTAGATCTGTCTGGAAAAACGGTTCAAGAAGCTAAAAAGCTACTTGCAGATAAATACGGAACACCAATAGGAAATAAAAAAATAAATATTAAAGTTAACGATAAAACTTATACAATTAATTATGCCCAGCTTGGTGCAAAATATGATATTGATAAGGTAGTTAATGAGGCCTATAACTATGGAAAAGACAAAAATATTATAGATAAATATAAATTGATAAAAAATTCAGTACTAAAACCAATGAAATTAACATTTGCTTATAATCCGAAACCAATAGATGATGTAATCAATACGATTAAGGCCTATGTTAATAAGCAACCTATAAATGGAGGCATTCAAAAAACTGGAGGCATGGGTGTAGCACAGTTTGCAGTTACATCGGATACGGATGGATATAATTTAAAGGATGCTTTGCTAAAAACAAATATTATAGCATCAATTAATGGAATAATTGGTAAGGATGCTAATGTACAAGCTAATATAGAAACATTAAAGGCTAGTAAGACAAAAGAAAAACTTCAAGGCGTAAATACGCTAATATCTACTTATAGTACTATATATGGACCTGTATCATCTCCAGGAAGAGCAACTAATATTCAATTGGCAACTAAGGCAATCAATGGTCTAGTATTAATGCCTGGTGAGACTTTTAGCTTTAATGGAGTAGTTGGTGAAAGAACAGCAGCAAAGGGATATCAAGCAGCACCAGTGGATATAGGCAAAACAACGAGCATGGGACTTGGAGGAGGAATTTGTCAAGTTTCAACAACGCTTTATAATTCAGTAATACGTGCAGGGATTAAATCCACTGTAAGAATGCATCATACAATTCCATCAACCTACGTACCACTAGGATTTGATGCTACTGTTGATTATGGAAATTTAGATTATCAATTTAAAAATACTCTTGATTTTCCAATATATATTGAGGCAAGTTCGGATAATGGAAATGAGGTTTTTAATGTATACTCAGACAAGAGCCGACTTAGTTCAACTTATAGTTTAACTAGTAATGTTTCACCTGATAAAACTAATGTTAAGGTTTATTTACAAACCATTCAAAATGGAGCAACTATTAAAAATGAGTTAATTGTAAACGACACATACAAATAAGCAGAGAACAGAGAACAGAGAACAGAGAACAGAGAACAGAGAACAGAGAACAGAGAACAGAGA
>LIDZ01014519.1_pt3 | contig 24906 bp, 20 predicted proteins | sample 644651 | NCBI WGS metagenome assembly LIDZ01 (sample SAMN03856242, study PRJNA289617) | food metagenome | isolation source: wine grapes on drying loft during traditional withering process | host: Vitis vinifera cv. Corvina | place: Italy: Gargagnago di S. Ambrogio di Valpolicella | collected 2014-01 | reverse complement strand
AACAAAAAGATAACTGATCTTTTATAACCATAACGGATGAGGTTGAAACAACTTAGGAAGAATTACCATCAAATAAATCAATTCCATCCCATTCACCCGTATCCAAATTACGATAAATCTTGAGCGCAGTACTTCCCCTCATATAAACATCGCCATCCTCAGCGATAAAGTCAGGGGTTCCCAACAACTCCGAAAGCTTGCCCTTACCGGGGTCAATCTCAACTCCGCTAAGCTGCAAACCATACTGCTGTGCCTGAAATGGAGTGACATGAACATAGATTACAACCCCGTTAGAGACCCCTGCAGACATATCGGCGTATTGATACTCCAGACAGTCCTCCCAGAGTTCATTTACAATATTAAGCGGCTTGCCTTTAGCCTGTATAAGTTCTTCCTTGGTCGCATAAAGAGGTACGCCTGCCAAAGAATCAAAGCTGCTTATGTAGGCATTTAAATTGGAGCTAAGATCATGTTGAAAGGCCAGGTCAATCGAAGGCTGCAGTGTAAAGGAAACGTCAGGAATCGGCTCACTCTGTGTTGCAGGTGCATTAAAGTATGGAGACAGGAGACTTAGCAAAAGAATTATTATGTTCATGATGTTGTCCCCCCTTCTTGTCTGTCCTAATGGCGGAACTTCTGCCAGACCGTTGCCGCTAAATCTACACTCTTCAAGACTGTACCTATTTTCCCTGTTTTTTTCTTGGCATACACCGTTTCATAGGAATTCACTGTACGTTCTTCTGACGGGGTCAGTGTCTCATTCGATAAGGAAACAGCTTTGGCTTTGGCATTTTCCTTCAGTTGACGCGATTTGCGATACTTCTCAATGGCAGTTACGGATACTTGCTTAACGGTCAGCGTTAATTCATTCATAACCTCACCCAAATTCTGCACGGAATCCATAATGGGATCAATCTTTTGAATTTTGCCCTGCACATCTAACGTAATGTCGTTAGCGTGTCTGACTGTAGTTTTCACTTCATAAGTTAGCTCATCCATGGTCTTCTGTACTTCCTGCAAGGTCTGACTAACTTTGTCTAGGGATTCCTTTGCGGATTTCAAGGTTGTAATTAAAAAGAAAACGAGTACTGCGAATGCGACAGCTGCAAGCGCTACGCTAAGTTGAATGATCATATCCAATAACCCCTTCCAAATCTTAAATGGCTAGCAAAAAATGAACTGCCCTAATAATGCATAGTTACCCCTTCACTAATGGGCCGAAACAACTAATCAAACCTCTTTATAACTCCCCTCTGCCCTGTTTCAATTCCAAAAGCACCGTTTAAAATATGTCTACCTCAATTAAAAAGAAAGGGTGATACCTAATGTTAAGAGTCTCTATCATACTGCTTGTAATTGCTTTAATTGCCGGAATCTTTGGTTTCTTTAGTATTGTGGCTGCGGCTGCCGGAATTGCCAAAATATTGTTTTATATTTTTCTAGTGGTATTTATAATATCGCTCTTCACAGGGCGCAGGGGCAGATCGATGTAGAAAGCTGGTTTATTTTGAAATTATCAAGCTGACAGTATACATCACTCCCCTTCACTTGTCATCGAAAAATAAATATATATTTCCCTTTGGTTCATCGTACCCAGTTTATGTTTACTAGCTTAATAGCAAACAGCGTACATGGAAAAAAACGCCAAAGCCAAAACCCATTATACAGGAGGAACTACACATGAAAAAAATCGCCAGCTTTACAGTAGCCGTCGGACTTATGGCTTGCATAGCAGCCACAGCTTCCGCCGCAGACGTAACAGGTACTACAACAGGTACAGCAACGGTCACAGATGCCACTTATACCACTCAATTTGAGACTATCATCACACCAGAGGATATTCATCCGGCTACACCAATGATTATCCTGACCAAAACAACAGCATTCCACTTCACTGTTGGCAGTACAACTACCCCAGCAGGTTGGCTTGGTGCTCAAACGATCGATACTACAGGTCAAATCATGACTGATAAATGGGGTAACGAATGGAGAGAAGTCTATACTTGGCTCGGAAAAGCATGGATTAAAGTTCCTGCCTCCGCTTATGTAATCAATCCATCTATCTAATCACTCCACAACTTAGCTAAACAAATAGTTCCCGTCTATATCGTTTATTCTAGCACCATGGCGGGAATCTAAGGGCTTTTCTTTATAAGCAAATACGCCCTTCAGGGCGTACATAAAATAAAACGGCTGATCAGGACCTTGTAAAAGGTCTTGGTCAGCCGTTTCGTTATGCACTTTCACAAACAGAACAAGATGAAACGGCTTCGCCGTCCTTTATATGGACGGCACCTGTTTCTTCGAGAAATATAAGGATAAGTTATCGTGTGAAGCATATAAATTCTTATATTTTAAATAAGGAAAGGTCATTCCTTCAGCAATCCCACTGAAAGAATGACCTCACGATTACACCCGCCCTAGTTCACCCGTCACAAACATGCGATGCTTTCGCTTCCTGCAACATTTGAAACCTATATGTTTAGCGGATGACCGAACCTCCGAAGAGAAAACGATTCATCCAAGAAGCGCTTAAATTATCTACTCTTACCCCGCCAGAAGATACGGAATAAGTATGCAGAATTTGCCCATTCCCCAGATATATAGCTACATGCGAGATTCTTGCGGTGGACTTATCGATGCCTGCATAGGCAGAGGCCGAATTGCCTTTATAGTCCATAAAGAACATTAGATCACCGCGCTTTAGAGCAGAAATATTCTTGACCGCCGTACCATTCTGCTTCACCCAATCCCCCTGCTGCCGTGAATCCGCAGGCAACTTCAAATTCGCTGCATCCAGAAACATTTGCCGGATGAAATCGGAGCAGTCAAAGGTACTGGTATTACTACGGCTGGAGCCGAACTCATATGGGGTTCCCAGATATTTCATGCCAGCCGCAATCACACTCTCGATTGTATTCCCTTGAGACGGAGTTGCTGGTGTTGTTGGTATTGGCGTTACCGTTCCTGAACCTCCGGGGTTGGCAGCCACAAGAGAGATGTACTGTTCTCCGGAGCTGGTGTATCCCACGGTGCCTTTTGTAGTTCTCACTTTGTACCAGTAGCTATTCGTTTTCTCCAGGATCGTTACTATTTCACCCTCTTTCAAGTAGGTCAATACTGTTCCACTTGTAGAAGGAGTAATACGCAAACGAACACTTGACTCAATGATCGCCGTTTGTACGGCAGATGCCGTTAAAGAAGTACTGGATGAAAGAGAAGCTGCAGCTGTCGGCTGAGGACTGCTAACGCCCAAGCATACGACAAGTGCGGCTGAGACCAAAAGCGATGCTGTAAGTTGCTTATGTGACTTGATCATACGTTCCCCCGAATAACAAATTGAGAAATACAACAAAGGTGCGCACAACATTTATTGCTTTCTGCCCTCATTATAGGCCTACCCGGGATTTGGAACATGCTCCAAATTTCACAAAAAAGGTTTCCACTTTATGGGATTATACAGGTCTATAGTCTTGAATCCTCCTTGAATATGTCTTTCATTGTATAATAATAGAAAATTACATTTTGGTTATGCCTTTGGGTTCGACATGAATCTGCACATTCATGATGTTATGTAATTTACTCATCCGCTCTTCGATGGAGTCGCTGATCTTATGACCTTCCAGAACAGTAATGTTTGCGTCTACCTCCACAACGACATCCACCAGCACATGATTGCCGTGCACACGAGCTTTCACATCTTTAATGCCTTCTACCCCTGGAGTGCGGGCAATGGTGCTGCGCAGATCCATCAGTTTGTGTTCATCGAAGCCATCTGTAAGCCGGTAGGTAGAGTCACGAAAAATATCCCACGCTGTCTTGGAGATCAGCAGTCCAACCCCGACCGCAGCAGCAGAATCAATCCATGGCAATCCAAATTGTGCCCCAACAATGCCTATCGCCGCCCCAACACTAACTATAGCATCAGAGAAATTATCTTTGGCAGCAGCCATAAGTGCCCCATTATTAATCTGTATGGCAAGCCTCTTATTGTAAATATATACACCCATCATCGCCACCGCACACACAATAGCCACACCTGCCGACCAGAGCTGTGGTGTTTCCTTTGCTCCTGCGAATAAAGAACGTATCGCTTCCACAATAACCTGAATGCCAACCATCGCCATAATGAAAGAAGCCAACAACGCAGCTACCGTCTCGGCACGAAAATGCCCATAGTGATGATCGGAGTCCGGCGGTTTCTGTGATATGCGCAGACCTACCAACACCGCTACTGAAGCAACAATATCGGTCAGGTTATTGAAGCCGTCCGCCAATAGCGCGCTCGATGCGAACAAATAACCACAAATTAACTTGAAGGTCGATAAGATGAGGTAAGCTGCTATGCTTACCCAGGCCCCACGTTCACCCTTACGTATATCTTCGTAAATATCATTCATTTCCCTTCACCCCCTCTTGTAGCCTTATAATTTCAGTTCTTCCGGAAGCAAAGAATTCCTTCAATTATTCTTGCCCTTGTGGCAGCATTTAAAAACAATTAGAATAGAGGTAAGGATTTGCTTCGAAGGAGGTCAACACAATGAGCGAAAGCAATGAAAAAGGAAAAGTTAATCTGGCAGATGCCATCCGTCAAAAGCTGGAACAGAAGAAACAACAAGGCTTCAAACCCGAATCTTCATTTCAGGCTGGTTCTGCTAAACCATTAAAATCACAGAATAACAAAATGCCTAACAAACAACGCCGTCGTGCCGGCGGTTCATAATTAGTTTCAAAGGCAGAGAGCATTACTGCAAGTATGTTACAAGAAGAACCAGCAATGAGATCAACGGCTGCGTAATCCCTCAGGGGAAGACGCAGCCGTTGTTCGTTTATAATGATTCCAACCTCTTGATGAATATCAAGAAGAAACGGCTTTGCCATTCCCTAGGGAGTGGACAAGCCGCTATCTTCTAACTCTTCTCTTGTATAGAAAAAATTATACTTCTACAGGATACATGCGCTGACGCATTTCCTTGATCTCCGGGTTCTCCAAATACTCATCGTAGCTCATTACGCGGTCGATTATGCCAACCGGTGTAATCTCAATGATACGGTTAGCAATCGTCTGAATGAACTGATGGTCATGGGAGGTGAACAGAATCGTGCCATCAAAATCGGCAAGACCATTGTTCAGCGCTGTGATCGACTCCAGATCCAAGTGATTGGTAGGTTCGTCGAATATTAGCACGTTCGCGCCATTGAGCATCATTTTGGCCAGCATACAGCGAACCTTCTCGCCACCAGACAATACGCTTGCTTTCTTCAATGCTTCTTCTCCGGCGAACAGCATCCGGCCCAAGAATCCGCGCAGGAATGTTTCATCCTGATCCTTCGAATACTGGCGAAGCCAATCAACGAGGTTCATCTCTACACCGTCAAAATAGTTGGAGTTGTCTTTCGGGAAATACGCTTGGGTTGTTGTAATCCCCCATGCAAATTCTCCGGCGTCTAATTCCTTCTCGCCCATTAGGACATCGAACAGCATTGACTTAGGCTGAGAGTAAGGACCTACGAACGCGATCTTATCCCCTTTATTCACTACAAAGCTGATCTCATCCAGTACCTTCTCGCCGTCAACGGCTTTGGTTACTCCGCTGATCGTCAGCAGTTGCTTGCCTGCTTCACGTTCAGGCTTAAAGTTGAGGAATGGATATTTACGGTTCGAAGGACGAATGTCATCCAGGGTAATCTTATCGAGTGTCTTCTTACGCGATGTTGCCTGTTTGGATTTGGAAGCATTGGCGGAGAAGCGTTGAATGAACGCCTGCAACTCCTTAATCTTGTCTTCCTTCTTCTTATTCGAATCGCGCTGCAATGCCTGGGCAAGCTGACTGGACTCATACCAGAAATCGTAGTTGCCGACATACATCTGGATTTTGCCAAAATCAATATCCGCAATATGCGTACATACTTTGTTCAAAAAGTGACGGTCATGAGATACGACGATAACAGTACCTTCGTAGTCCATGAGGAAGTTCTCCAGCCAGCCAATGGATTCAAGATCCAAATGGTTGGTAGGCTCATCCAGCAGCAGGTTATGCGGACGACCGAACAATGCCTGAGCCAGAAGGACACGTACCTTCTCATTGCCGCTAAGCTCCATCATCTTCTTGTCATGCAGATCACGTACAATACCCAGACCGATCAGCATCGCAGCCGCATCAGGCTCGGCATCCCAGCCATTTACGTCAGCAAATTCACCTTCAAGTTCGCCTGCACGCAAGCCGTCCGCTTCCGAGAAATCGGTTTTGGCGTACAGCGCATCTTTTTCCTTCATAATTTCGTAGAGCCGTGTGTGCCCCATAATAACCGTCTCAAGTACCGGAAATTCATCGTACTCAAAATGGTTCTGCTTGAGAATAGCTAGACGTTCACCCGGTGTAATGTGGATATCACCGGAGTTAGATTCAATCTCGCCGGACAAAATCTTCAAAAAGGTTGATTTACCAGCGCCGTTGGCACCAATCAAACCGTAGCAGTTACCAGGTGTGAATTTTATGTTTACATCCTCAAATAGTGCGCGTTTTCCGTAGCGGAGTGTTACACCGCTTGTGCTAATCATTAAGCATTACCATCCTTTTTCTTAGGTTTCCGGCTCATTATATCATAAATTCATTGCAAAAATCCCGTAAAGTACGCTGTTTGCTCTACTCTTGCTGCACTTTTTACATTATTGTCTAGAAGCACGCACCCCTTGGATGTACCACCAGTGTCTCGCCATAGTCCAGCGTCTGGATTCGCTCTTCACTTATCCCGTGGTCTGCCCGGGCGCTCTCCATCCGGTCCAGCGCTTCTCGTGCGGTATCATCGGCGAGTCTGAAGGTTCCGTAATGCATCGGAATCATGGTCTCTGCGCCTACATCTATAAAGGCCTGCATAGCCTCTTCGGGATTTACGTGCTGAGAGGTCATAAACCATTCCGGTTCATAAGCACCAATCGGCATGAGGGCAACATCCACCTTGTAACGGCTTCCGATCTCCTTAAAGCCGGGAAAATATCCGCTGTCACCCGCGAAATACAGGTTGGGAGGCAGCTTCTGCTTCTCTCCGCTCCCTTCATCTATAGAGTGATTCTCAGGGTGCGAAGGCTGCAGGACATAGCCGCCCCAATGTGAAGTATTCGTATCAAACGGAGTCCGCCGGGTCCAATGCTGGGTTGGCACGAAGGCTAGCTTGATTCCCTGAAGCGTAATCTCCTGCCACCACTGCATTTCCACACAGTTATGGAACCCTTTGCGCAGCATTTTTCGTTTAAGTCCCGCCGGAACAACAATCGTCGTCCCTGTCCGGTACAATTTGCGGATAGAAGCGATGTGCAGATGATCATAATGGGAATGGGAGATCAGAATCAGATCAATGGGTGGAACCTCACTGACGGGAATTCCCGGCTCGCCGAGGCGTCTCTCAAAACCCAATCGACGCGCCCAAATCGGATCCGTAATAATATTCAACCCTTCATATTGCAGAAAGAATGTCGAGTGCCCAATCCAGGTAATCGTTGTATCCAACTTGTTATCCGTGAGATAAGACAGCTTTGGCGGAACATTGGGCACAACAAAAGAATAGTCCTTCTTCTTGCGGCGCCGTTCGGCACGCCATTGGCGAAATTCTTTCAGTGTTTTATCGGTACTTACATTATCAACGTTGTTATAACGAGTTTTAGCCATAGGGGATCTCTCCTTATAGGGTCTGACGGGCAAAAACTGTCTTACACGAATATACTTCAACTATATGATTCTACAGACTTCTTTGCAAAATACTGCTTATATAAGTTGAACTAGAAAACTTAGCAAAAGGCCAAAAGTAACGGAGGGGAATTTTGGAACTGTAGGAGCGATAGCGACCGCCTGAAAGCTTTCCGTAGGAAAGCTCGCTTCGGAAGCATGGGCAGCGGCCGGAAGTCCAAATATTCACCGCAGTTACGATTAAAGCCGATTCAGCAAAATCTTAAGTTCAACTTATATAGTTATTTATCGGATTAAACGGAATATGGAAATAGTCCTTTTGTGTTCACCACCTTTAATGATGTAAAATGCGGGTAATGACAGCGGTGTACAAGCCGTTCAAGGAGGAGACACGTATGAAGATCACATTTATTGAACCGACTCCAAGTCCAAATACGATGAAGCTTCATTTGGACGAAAGTCTGGAACCTGGAATTCGTCGAACCTATACACCAGAAAGCCAGCGTTCCGCACCCGCTTGGGCGCGGGATATGCTCACCATTCCAGGCGTAACCAGTGTCTATCACGCCGCAGACTTTGCGGCGCTGGAGCGTAAAGGAAGTGCCGACTGGGCAGCGATTCTTCGTGAGGTACAGCACCGCTTCGGCAACGGTGAAGGGTTAATAGAGGATTGGAGCCTGACCGATGAGAATGCTGGGTCCCATTTCGGGGAAGCACAGGTATTTGTGCAATTGTTCCGGGGAATCCCGATGCAGATTCGCGTCAAGACTGGCGCAAATGAAGAACGTATCTCCTTGTCCACACGCTTCACCAAAGCGGTGATGGATGTGGCAAGCGCCGTGATGATCAAAGAGCGCAAGCTCACCGATTACGGCGTACGCTACGGCGAGCCCGCGGAAATTGCGCGCGAGGTGGAGCAGGAACTGGAAGCGGCGTATCCGCAGGAACGCCTCGACTCCCTCGTGCAGCAAGCCATTGCGCACGGGGCAGTCGGCGAGTTCGTCGAGCAGAGACGAACGCGGGATCAGGGCGAGCTGCTGCGAGACCTGAAGCATGAAGATTGGCGCGTGCGCTACGCCGCGCTGGAGGATCTTGCGCCGACGGCGGAGCTTCTGCCGGAGCTTGAGGCGGCGCTGCACGATCCCAAGCTGCATATTCGCAGGCTTGCGGTGGTCTATCTGGGCGATCTTCGCACGCCTGAGGCGATGGAGCTGCTCTATGAAGCGATGGCAGACAGCGCACCGGCCGTACGCCGCACCGCTGGCGATACGCTGTCCGACATCGGGAATCCTGCGGCCACACCGGTTATGACGGCCGCGCTGCAGGATAAGAGCAAGCTCGTCCGCTGGCGGGCAGCCCGCTTTCTGTACGAAGTTGGCACCGCCGAAGCGCTGGATGCACTGACACTCGCAGCAGAAGACCCGGAATTCGAGGTCGGCCTGCAGGCCCGGATGGCGCTGGAACGCATCGCCTCCGGCGAGGAAGCTGCCGGAACAGTCTGGCAGCAAATGTCGGAACGCCGCCGTACCTGACACATACCTGCCTTAATTTGTCATTGCTTGAGTTCTAAAGTTGTTCTATACTAATCCCTGTTATGTTTATAAACGAAATAAAGATAGCCTCATCATACCTACGATGAGGTAGAGGTCGCGGATATAAAGAGTAAGCACGTGGAGACGTTAAAGAGCCGTCTATGAAGCGTTGCTGAAAGGAATATTCGCCGAAGCCTGCGTTGCCGCTCTAACTGCGGCGCGGGCTGGGGCCGTTACCGAAAGGTGCGGAACTGTCACCGTGCATAGCTGTGAATTACAGCAGGCAGAACGGTGTTGCGCTATCTTCACAGGGAGTATGATGCGGAGCTGAAATATAAGAAACCGCAGCTATAGTCTGCGGTTTTTTTGTGCAAATATAAGAAATTATATGTTCACTCTATTCCACATCATCTATGGCGCTCAGCACTCCCCGTTCATGAACAGAAAACATGAGATCAGCAGAAGGAGTGTCAGATTCATGCAGGGCAAGCAGAAGAATATTACACAAGTCAGCTCTAACAACAGTCCAGGACTTCGGAAAACATTCAAAGCAAGACATTTAACCATGATCGCGCTCGGTGGCTCCATCGGGACCGGGCTATTTCTCGCCAGCGGTGGGGCCATTGCATCCTCCGGACCCGGAGGGGCATTATTGGCCTTCTCGGCTGTCGGCATTATGGTCTATTTTCTGATGACCAGTCTTGGAGAACTAGCGACCTATTTACCTGATTCAGGGTCATTTAGTACTTATGGCACCCGGTTCGTGAGCCCCGCCTTCGGTTTCGCCATTGGCTGGAACTTCTGGTATAACTGGGCGGTCACCATTGCAGCAGAGCTTTCTGCCGCGACAGTCATTATAAAATACTGGTTTCCAGACAGCCCCTCCATCCTCTGGAGCTTGCTGTTCCTGCTGGTGATGTTTGGCCTTAACTTCCTCTCTTCCCGCGGATACGGAGAATCGGAATATTGGTTCGCTATTATCAAGATCATTACCGTCATCGTCTTCCTTGTGGTTGGGGTGCTGATGATCTTTGGCATCATGGGTGGAAAAGCGGTCGGCTTCAGCAACTTCCAGCTTGGAGGCAGCTCCTTCCACGGCGGTTTCTTTGCCTTCGTTGGCGTCTTTATGGCTGCTGGTTTCTCCTTCCAAGGTACCGAACTGGTCGGCGTTGCTGCTGGCGAGAGCGAGAACCCGCGCCGTAACGTACCGCTCGCCATCCGCCAAGTATTCTGGCGTATTCTAATCTTTTATATCCTTGCCATTCTCGTAATCGGTCTGCTGATTCCTTATACGAATCCGGATCTGCTGCGCGGCGGCATCGATGCTATCGGAGTTAGTCCGTTCACGATTGTATTCAATAAAGCAGGCCTGGCTATTGCTGCATCCGTGATGAATGCCGTCATTCTCAGCTCCGTGCTCTCAGCGGGAAACTCTGGAATGTACGCTTCTACCCGTATCCTGTATGCGATGGCTAAGGATGGCATGGCACCGCGCGCACTAGGTAAACTGAATCGCCGTGGCGTGCCAGTCGCAGCATTGCTGGTCACTACAGCTGTCGGCATGCTGGCCTTTCTGGCTTCCTTCTTTGGTGACGGCGTTGTCTACAACTGGCTGCTTAACGCCTCTGGAATGTGCGGATTTATCAACTGGCTTGGCATAGCCATCTGCCACTACCGTTTCCGACACGCCTTTATAGCGCAAGGTCACTCTCTGGATGAGCTGCCTTACCGGGCCAAATGGTTCCCGTTCGGCCCACTGTTCGCCTTCGCGTTATGTCTGGTAGCCATAGCTGGGCAGAATCTCGGTGCTTTTTCCGGAAAAAGCATTGACTGGTACGGCATCCTCGTTTCCTACGTCAGCCTGCCGATCTTCGCCTTAACCTGGATTGGCTACCGTTGGTTCAGAAAGAGCAGCATCATTCCACTGGATCAATGCGATCTTAGCATACCCGCTGAATAATCAGCTTATCAACAAAGAAGGGATGTTCCAAGCCACTAGGCTTTTGGAGCATCCCTTCTTTACATATAGAGCGGTCAGTTGCAACCTTACTTCCAGGTAACATACACTTTAAGATCACCTGTATTATCAAACCTAGAACTGGAATATGATAATTGATCCAACCCGAGCTTATAAAGCTCCTGCAGATCATTCTCCAGCATCCTCTCGCTGCCCCTATAACGGAATAATAAGGACTTCTTCCCGGAGGCAATTCCTTTATTGGCAAGCAGGGAAAGCTCTGCTGCAGAATGGATAACCTGATCCTCTGCGTACAAACTGTAGTCAAGCTCCTTCTGCAGCTTCTGATAAACGGCCACTTTCTGCCCCCCAAGTTTAACGAGCTCTGCTAAAGTTTGGTGATAGCCGATGGAGGCTGCCGGATAAAACTTGGTCCAGTTATGATCCACCCGCATCTGTGCATCCGTTCTTAGGTAATATGAAGTGCTGACAGCTCCAACCTGATCCGGTGTTGGATCATCCCAGGTTGTATCCAGATGATACCAACGTCCGTCCAGTAGTACCAGATTCCAGGCATGTGATTCCCGGACTCCGCCCTTCTGCCTCGCTGTCCCTTCGACAATAGTATTGGTAATTCCAGCTTCCTTCAGTAATTTATAGGTCAGCAGAGAATATCCCTGGCATACCGCACTGCCGCTCTGAATGGCTTCAAACGCCGTATATTTACGGTAAGACTTATCATATTTCAGATTCAGCACGACCCAATCATGAATAACTCTCACTTTCTCATGATTGTTCATCCCTGGTGTAATGATTTTTTTTAAGACAGCCTTCACCTTCTCATTCACAACGGCAGTCTGTGCAAGCGACTCACGGTACTTAACCTGTACCGTAACATTCGCAGAACTTACGCTTCCACGATAAGAGTAACCGTAGCTATCTACAATGTAATACAGATAAGGGTCGCTTTCCATGGCTTGATCAAGAGCCGACTGCAGCTTGGATTTCAGACCCGTGGTTTTACCTTCATAGGTAAAGGTTATAGTCTCTCTACGGTTGTTCATTGCACCCGTCAGCTTCTGCGCGACTTCACCTACACTATGAAGCGCTGCAGAAGTAGAAGCGGCATAGGCACGCCCCCAGCCCCAGTAAATCATCGGTGGAATTATACTGGCTATAATCATCCCTCCAAGAACAGCCTTTATTAGCGTGAAGCGTTTCTTATTCATCTCTTTTTAGCGCCTCCTGCAGTCTGTAGCATATATATTTCATTCGCTCATTAAATAGTCTTACTACATATTAGATGCGTTAAACCTCATCTGCACAACTGTAAATTTCCAAAGCATACGTTTGTAGGGTACTGATTATTAATATCGGCATACCATGACCGGGTAATAAGGATAAAAAAAAGACTGCACCTTGCGCAGAATAGTCTGCACATGGGACAGTCTTGCCCGTTATCCACAATATAATCTTCTCTATCCGTTAATTCTCCTTCAATCCCGGTGTAATCCTATAGACTTCTCCTATCACAGTTCTAAATTCACTCGCTGCGTCTATTAGTAACCCGTCCTGACTTAATACGCTTAACGGCTGACGGTAATCTATTCTGCATGGTTGGCCATGAGTTGAAGTAATCTCAGCTTTCGTTAACTGGCCCTCGCTCCATTCGATATCGACAATAAAACCACCACGCGCCACCAATCCTTTGACGCTTCCTTCACTCCAGCTCTCCGGAAGGGCTGGCAATAACTCAAGTTGTCCTTGATGACTCTGCAGCAGCATTTCAGCGATGCCTGCTGTCACACCAAAGTTGCCGTCGATCTGAAAAGGCGGATGATTGCCGAATAGATTAGGCAAGCTAGAAACCTGCAGAATACGGCGCAAGCAGTGATAGGCATTCTCCCCTTCATTCAGACGCGCATAAAGATTGAGCAGCCAAGCTGCGCTCCAGCCCGTGTGTCCACCACCGGATTTCAAGCGCTGCGCAAGTGATAAGGATGCAGCCTGTGCCAGCTCCGGCGTCTTGAATGGACTGATTTCGTTGCCTGGAAATAAATCGTAGAGATGGGAGACATGGCGATGCCCTAGTTCTTTTTCGGCAAAATCCTCATTCCATTCCCGCATCCGTCCATCCGGTGCGATTCCGGGATGAGCCAGCAGCGCCCGTTTCAGGGTAAGCTCCTGCCGCAAGTCAGCATCAATCCGCAAAATTTCCGCAGCCTTAATGCAGTGGTGGAAACACTCGGCAACGAGCGACAAATCCATGGCTGATCCGGCAGACACACTGCAAGGTGTCCCATCAGCGGTCAGAAATACATTCTCCGGTGAAGTGGAAAGACCTGTAGTCAGTCTGCCATCCGGAAGCTCCACTAGCCAGTCAAGGCAGAATAGCGCCGCTCCCTTGAGCAACGGATACGCCGTGTCCTGCAAGTAATCGTGATCAGGGCGGAATGCGTAACGCTCCCAGACATGCCGGGAAAGCCAGACGCCACCCATCGGCCAGAAGGCCCACATAGCCCTGCCGTCCGATGGCGAGGACATCCTCCATAAGTCGGTATTGTGATGAACCACCCAACCACGGGCACCATAATGAATAGCTGCCGTCCGTCCTCCCGTTACACTAAGCTCGGAGATCAAATCTATCAATGGCTCATGGCATTCACCCAGTCCGCAGAGTTCAGCTGGCCAATAGTTCATTTCGGTATTGATATTGGTTGTATAGTTACTGTTCCAAGGGGGTTGGATAGAGGGATTCCAGATCCCCTGTAAATTAAGTGCCTGAGTTCCCGGTCTGGAACCGGCGATCATCAGATAACGCCCATAGTGAAACAGTAAAGCCTCCAGTTCAAGATCACTCTGTCCTCCGCGGTATTGCTCCAACCGTACATCGGTTGGCTCATCGGAGAATGAACGTTCTGGAGAGTTTAGCGTAAGGTCAACACGGTGGAACAAGGATTGATGGTCGCTAATATGCCGCTCTCGCAGCTCTGTATATGCAGCAGGAGCCGCTGATAATTGATCCAGGCAAAGAGCTGAAGGAAGGATGCCGCTGGCTCCCGGCATACGATCATAACCAGCATAATCTGTAGCCGCTGGAAGTAGGAACGTAACCGAATGTGCACCTGTGAGAATCAAGTGGCTGCCTTCAACGCTCAACGTTCCACCCTCAGCGCGAACCTCCAGAGCTGCGGCAAAGCTTAACCCACGGTCCTCTTCATACAGTACAGCCCTCGGATGATCCCCCACATAATTGTCGGCGACATGGGACGGAGCACGCCCAGTCATAAGGATTGTTCTTCCTTTGATGACCTGGACATCATATGGATGTGGTGAGGTCAGTTCAACCGTGATCTGTGGCAGAATCGCAGTGTGTTCTTCCCCTTCAGCTCGGATATTCAAGGCAATCAGTCCGTCTGGTCTGCTGGAAAACACTTCACGCACAATGCTTACAGCGCCAACAGTGTAGAATACAGAAGCTATTCCAGTATCCAAATTTAGTTCCCGCCGGTAATTCTCGGCAGGAATGTCCGTTTGCAGCTTAATACGCAGATCGCCAAGCGGCTGGTAGGATTCGGTACGTCTGCCCAGCATTTTGGCTTCAATTAATGCCTCTGCCTCAGTATAACTCCCCTCCGCTACCAGCTTTCTTGCTGGAGATACATGCCGCAGTGCCTCATAATTGGCGATATCCCGTGGAAAGCCAGACCATAGCGTATCTTCGTTCAGTTGTATAACTTCCACATCTAGTCCGCCAAATACCATACCGCCAAGACGACCGTTGCCAATGGGCAAAGCCTCTTCCCATACTGCGGCGGGTTTGCTATACCATAGTACTTTGCGATTATTATTACTGTCCTTCACTCGCACGTCTCCTCCCATTTTCTGCCCCCTGAACATCAATCGGCGGGAAACCCGAATTTTCATTCGGACTCCCCGCCATATTGAACTTATTTAAGATTATTTATGATGCTTATTCAGTCCACAGTTTAACGCGTTTTTTAACCAGTTCTTCACGCAATGTTTCTGCTTTGGCTACGCCAGCTTTATCCAGTTCTGCCATATAAGCATCCCAGATTTTATCAAATTCAGCCGGTTTGGACAAGATTGCTTCTGGAATACGTTTCCAAGTAATATCCTTCAGCTTATTATCCAATACCACGATTTCACTGTCTCCAGGGATTGTGATATTCCAAGCAGCACCCCAAGGTTTAACCTTGAACTCGCTTTCTTTAGGGAACAGGTCTTTCCAGTTGGTTACATTGTAAGCAGCCAGTGTTTCCTTCTCAACATCATTGAATTGGGCAGTAATTTGTTCAGGAAATTTCGTAGTGTAGTAGTTGCCTGAAGGATCCTTAACGCCGTCGCCGTAGTGAACGCCCAGTGTATTGTACAAGCCAATACCAGTTTCTTTCGTGAAGTTGGCATTATCATTTACAATGCGAGTATTTACATCATCAGGAATGACACGTTTGCCATTCTCAACTTTATAGTCTTTACCTTCAACACCATAGTTCAACAGAACTTGACCTTCGTCAGAAGCAAGGTAATCCAGGAACTTGATGGCACGAACCGGATCTTTACATGATGTAGTGATACCGACACCGTAACCAGCCATGAAACCTGTAGGCCAGAAAGAAGCATCTTTGTATTCTTCCGACAAGGTTACAGAATAGTGACCATAGCCTTGATCGAATTTACCAGCAGTTTTCAGCGCTTTTTCAGCATCGCCGTAACCCCAGTCTTGGTCAATCAGGCCGACAACGCGGCCGGTTGCAATCTTAGCCTTGTATTGGTCATATTTTTGTACAAAGCTTTCTGGATCAAGCAAACCAATATCGTTCATGTGGTTCAACCAGCGGAAGTATTCTTTCTCTGCAGGACGACGGAAGTGATAAGTTACCTTCTGTGTATCTACATCGATTGCGTACTCTCCATCATCTGATGAGCCTGTAGTTAAGAAGGCAGGGTTGGTAACTGTGATGTACATATACCAGTCATCTGCATTCAGTGTCATCCCAATATTTTTATTACCGTTCTCATCGGTAGGATGTTTTTCCAAATAGGCTTTGATTACGTTTTCATAATCCTGAACTGTTTTGATTGCTGGGTAACCAGCTTCTTTTACCGCACGGTGCTGCAATTCAAATCCGCCACCTGCGTTGAAATACGTGTTGTCCACTCCAGCATTCGTTGGAATCGCATAAATAGCATGATCATCATCACTGTAACGGGCACGCTTCATATTTTCTTCGCCAAGTACCTTTTTAATGTTCGGAGCATATTTATCAATCAAATCTGTAAGGTCAAGCATCGCACCTGCATCAACTAGCTTACTGACGTCATTCTTGGCAGCGACGATATCTGGATAATCACCACTTGCAGCAATCAGAGCCACTTTTTGCCCAGGATCACCAACGGCAAATTCTGCGTCAAGCGTTACACCTGTTTTCTCGGTAAGAATCTTACCTGTTTCATCTTGCATGCCTGTCCAGTTCGGACTTGGATCAGCACTGAAGAATGAGAATGTCATAGGACTTGTATCTTCAGGTGCAGCTGTAGCAGTGGCTGAATTCGTGCCTGTATTGCCTGTGTTCTCTTCAGTTGCCGCATTATTATTGTTATTTCCACCGCAGCCGGCAAGCATACCGAGCATCAAAGTTGAAACCAATAACCATGCGGAAGCTTTTTTTCTATTGCTAGCCATCATGTAAACCCTCCTTGATTCATTTATCTATTGTATAACAGGAGAAACCCCTGTAGATACCAAATGTTCAGGTATTCCGTAGCATTTCTGCTACGGAATACCTAGGTTGTACAACTAGCTTTTTACGGCTCCGAGCGTCATGCCCTTCACAAAATAATTTTGCAAGAAGGGATATACTAGCAGAATAGGTACAGTAACAACAATGGTAATTGCCATCTTGATAGATTCAGGTGAAACTTGATTGGTAGCCTGACTGACAATATTGGAGCGGTAGTCTCCGCCACTCCCTGCCGTCGTGCTCTGCAACACCTTCATCAGCTCGAATTGCAAGGTAGTTAAGGCTTCATTAGAGCCATTATAGAGATACGTATCGAACCAGGCATTCCATTGTCCCACAGCCAAGAACAAAGCAATAGTTGCTAACGCTGGTTTGGCTAGCGGTAGAATGATACGCCAGTAGATCGTAAAGTCATTAGCTCCATCCAGTGTAGCCGATTCCTGCAGCGCATAAGGTATACCATCGATAAAGGAACGGATAACGAATACATTAAAGGCACTGACTGCACCAGGTAAAATATAGACTGCGAAGGTATTCATCAGGTGCAAATCACGCATCAGCATGTAGGTTGGAATTAATCCACCTGATACATACATGGTTAAAGCAAGAAATGTAGAGACGAATTTGCGACCTTGGAAATCTACACGGGCGATCGTAAACGCCAGCATCGAGGCCGTCAATAATCCGAGGAACGTTCCGATAACCGTACGTAAGGCCGATATCTTCAGACCGGTAAGCAGGCCGGTAAAGGAAAATATTTTGATATAGTTATCAATTGTAAACTCCCGCGGGAAAATAGTGATTCCGCCGCGCACACTGTCGATCGAATCGTTCAGTGATATAGCGAGTACATTCAAAAACGGATATAAGGTAACTATGACAACGAAGGTCACAACCACATAAATAATAATATCAAATATCCGGTCAGACCAAGACTTTCGATTAGCAAATGTAGAACTTCCCAAAATGATGCCCCCCTTTCTACAGAAGACTTTCTTTAGTAGTACGTTTGAATATTCCATTGATGGTGAACAACAGGATTACACTAATCACTGAGTTAAATATATTGATCGCGGTACCGTATGAATATCTCGCCATGCCTAACCCGTATTTCAAAGAGTACAGATCAAGTACTTGCGAATAGTCGGTAACGAGGTTATTTCCTAACAGGAATTGCTTCTCAAAGCCGATATTAAGCAAATTCCCAATCGACATGATCAGCAGAACGGTAATCGTTGGGCGAATACCCGGAATCGTAATATGCCATACTTGGCGCAGCCGACTAGCACCGTCTACACGGGCTGCTTCGTAAAGTTCAGGTCCAATTCCCGCAATGGCCGCAAGGTAGATAATTGCGTTCCATCCGGTTTCTTTCCAGACATCCGAAAAGGTAACAATTCCCCAGAATAGATGGCCCTGAGCCATGAACTGGATAGGTGAGTCAATGAAGCCGACACCCATTAAGAGATCGTTTACAAGACCGTTTTCGCCGGACAGCATTTTAGTTACAATGCCCGCAGCGACAACCCATGATACAAAGTGAGGCAGATACGAAATCGTCTGTGCAAAACGTTTAAAAAAGTTTAAGCGAACCTCATTCAATAAAATTGCAAACGTTATCGGAAATATGAAGCCTGCCACCAGGCCCATTCCGCTCATCGCTAGCGTGTTACGCAGCGCCAAGAGAAATTGATCGTCTGCAAAAAGAGTCTTGAAGTGCTCTAAGCCGACCCATTTCTGTTCGAAGAATCCTTTTGCGGGCTTGTACTGCTGAAAAGCCATCGTCCATCCCCAAAGCGGGAGGTAACTGAATACGAACACCCAAACAATAAAAGGTAGTGACATCATGTACAAATATTTCTGATTTTTAAAGGTTTTCCAAAACCGTCCCCCTGAAGCAGGCTGGATATCTTGTAAGGTTGTTGCCGCTTTCATGAAGCCCCCTCCTCTCTATGTCTATATTTTAATGGGCTGTAAGCGATTGCAGTACCCTATAAATTCGACCTAAAATCAGGTGAAAATTAGAGATTTTCATTCGAAAGAGTTCCGTTACTTTTCAACATTCAAAATCCCTGTTCTGCTTGGTGAATCACTACGAAGAATATTTGGACTTTCGATCGCTGTTATCCTCAGATTTCCTGATTGGAACCGCTCCTTATCAATAGCTTTTTTTAGAAGAAGAAGCAGATACAGATCAGTCCTGTATAGGCCACTTCTTAAGCAGATGTCTATTTAACTACATAAATCATTCACCACGTAATATGGTGAGGACAGAGAAGCAACCCCCTCAATTTACTATCCATGAGTGGCTACCCAAATTTTTTCTCAGCGCATCTTGTGAACATGACTTTATGTAGTATTATAAGATAGGTAAATAATTACAAATAAGGAATGGTGGACAGATATGTTGGATTATAGAAACACAACAACAGAATTAGCGGAAAGCAACATTGATACGGCGGTAATATCCGTGGGGGCGACGGAGCAATTTGGGCCCTATTTACCCATGCATATCGATTCTTTAATTGCTGAACTATATGCGAATGAATATGGTAAAGCGATAAACGCTTATGTTCTACCTGTACTCCCCTTTAATACTTCAGAAGAACATGCCGGGTTTAAAGGTACGGTTACGGTCAGTCCGACTATACTAAATGCTTTTTTGGAAGAAATTATAGTTAACCTCCGCAGACAAGGTTTCAGAAAATTCCTTCTATGCTCAGGCCATGGTGGAGCCTATTGGTTTAACGCATTTATCAAACAGATGAACTACAAGTACCCTGATATCCTTGTTATCTTTCCAGGATATCAAGCAGATGCCTGGGAGGTAGCCATTGAGGCTGCCGGGTTAACCGGACGAAATGATATGCACGGTGGTTTAACTGGAGTATGTACAGCGATGTGGCTGTGCCCTGAACTTGTAAAATTAGAGACTATGGGTTCGGAAATCCCTGAAGAACTGAAGGGGTTCGCCGATTACATAGGGTGGGATAAACTCACCAAAGACGGAAATTGGGGACATTACACGAAAGGTCAATACACCCCTGAGGAACTAGCTAAAAAGGGTGAAACGTTATGGATGACTTTAATTCATAAGCAATGTGAGGGATTAAAGGAGTATCTGGAAGAGGCTTATCGTCGGAAAGTAGAATAATAACAATGACGTGCTAACTGTTGCCAGTTTGCACGTCATTGTTAACATTAGTTGCTATTTGCGCAGCAGTTGCCTAAGCGTTTAGGTATTTTTGCGGTAGGAGGTCGGAGAAACACCCTCATATTTGCGAAACTTGGCGTTAAAATAATCTGGGTTCATGTAGCCCACCTTTTCAGCTACCTCATATACTTTCATGCCTTGCGCCAGAAACTGCTTGGCTTTCTCGATCCGCACTTTGTCCACATACGTATTAAAATACTCACCCGTTGTGTTCTTGAACATTTTCCCCAGATAAGCGCTGTTATAATTAAACAACTCGGACAACGTTTCCAGCTTCAGGTTCTCGTTGTAACGGCGGTGAATCAGCTCGGTGATCTTCTTGACTTCATTCCCCCGCCCTCCGCTGGTCATCTGCCCGGCGATCTCCTCCAGAAAGGACACAGACTGTGTCTGCAGATCACTCAGATATAAGCTCTGGTAAAGCTCTCCAATTGGAGGCGAATGCTCTGCCGCGTAAGCGCGAATCTCCGGATAAGAGGGTTCTAGCCGGGCTAATACAGTGCTAAGTATCCGTACAAATGTCTCTTTGATTCGCAGCTCTTCTCGGCCAAGCGTCACCAGCTCCGTGCAGATTTCTTGTACTAAAGGCCCAATTGCTGTACGGCTTCCAGTCTCGACCGCGAGCAGCAGCAGACTCTCCGCGTCCTGTCCCTCCTCCACGTTTGTCTTGATTGCACCAGTGTGCAGCATTCCTGAAACATCCGAACTAAGGATGATCCCCTTCTGAAAAAAGAATGCTTTACGCAACAGTTCGCGGGCAATCATCAATGAACTTGCAGCCTCTTCGGGACGGAGTACAGCTCCTCCTGCCGCAGCTATGAAGTCATATCCGTTCTGGTGAATCATTGCCGAGAGTTCCTTATACAACTGATCCCTGCTGCTGTTATCTTGCAGTGGTTCCTTCAACAGCAACCCCATAAACGGCGGCAGTGTAAAGAATAACTGTTCCTCACTTCCACAAAAATGCTGTTCCATTGTCGTTCTAATTCTCTGCGTATCCTCTTCGCTAGCTTTAGCGGGTTCTATCAGCTCTATTAAGACTACCTCATAGCTGCCAGGCCCAAGACCGAGTGCAGCTGTATACTTACTGGGATCGTTATTCCCCTCTTCTCCTGCAGACGGCTGCAGCAATGCACGAAGCAGTGTTTCCTTGTTGCGTGCGGGTTCGGCTTGATTCCAGAGCATAAACCGATCCTCTTGGTCAATCGTTTCCCGCAGCTGCTCCAGGTAGGTTATCATTTCATCTTCATCTACCGGCTTTAGTAAATATCCATCAATTCGATAGGCAATCGCCCGTTTGGCATATTCAAAATCGGCATGTCCACTCAAAATAAGCACATGACTGCCAGAGCCTTCTTCCCGCAGCTCACCAATCAGCTCCAGCCCGTCCATTCCAGGCATACGAATATCTACTACAATAAGCTCCGGGTAGTAAGTATGATACTTTTCTAGAGCCTGCAAGCCGTTAGCCGCCGTAGCAACCACTGTATAACCGAGTGACTCCCAGGGTATAAGCGTTCTAAGACCCTCCCTTAGCTTCGGCTCATCATCAACGATCAATACTTTTATCATAGACTTAAGTCCTCCATTGGAATACGGAAGGTAATAATCGTTCCTTCATCAGGACGACTCTCTATCGTCAGTCCGTATTCTTCCCCGTATGATAGCTTTAAGCGGTCATGCACATTGCGCAGTCCAATCCGCTCACCTTCACGTTCCTCCTGAATATCCAGCCTGCTGCGCAGCATATCCAGCCTTTCCGGGGTCATTCCGACCCCGTTATCAGTGATCGTAAACAAGGCATAGTCCCCAGCCTGTTGTATCTCCACAGTTACAAACGCTCCTTCCATCTTGTTATCCAGACCATGGATAACGGCATTCTCAACAAGAGGCTGCACAATAAGTGGCGGTATATAGAGCGACTCCGTAGCAGGATCTACGATAAATTGATATTTCAGCCGCTCCTCATAGCGGAATTGCTGGATGTCCAAATAACATCGGACAACTTCCAATTCCTGCTTCAGCGGAATTTTGCTTCGACCGACCTCAAGACTGCTGCGCATCATTTTGCCGAGCAGACGTACAACCCGGGCAATTTCCACCTGACCCTTCATATGGGCTTCCATGCGGATCGATTCGAGAGCATTGAACAAAAAGTGCGGATTGATCTGGCTAGCCAGCATCTTGAAACGAATATCATTCTGCTTCTGCTCCAGCAGGCTGTTCTGTTCATTCGATTTCTGCACCTCAAGCATCAGATCATTGATGCTGCGAACCATCGCATTGAATTGACGGGCCAGTAGACCAATCTCATCATTCCCATCAATTTTGAGCGTAGTATCAAAGTCTCCTGTACCGACCCGGTTAATATGCCTGCTCAGACGCAGAAGACGGCGTGAGAACAACGAGGAGAAGCTGTATATTAATAAAAAGGCCAATACAACACTTATGACTATGACCATAATAGCAAGCCTAATAATCCGATTCGGCTCCTTAACAATACTTTCATTGGAGAAAACAGAGATAATCCGCAGCGCGTTGCGGCTGGACTGCGGCTTCAGCTCCTCTATTACAATTTTGGAAGCTTCACCATCCACTACTGCTTCATAGCTGCCGCTGCCCTGACCCATAAGCTTTGTATCAAAAGAGATATCGGCCAGCGTTTTGCCAGCCCTTTGCTTTCGGTTAGCTGCAATAATGTTATTCTTATCGTCCACAATCATCGTTTCGAAGGACTCCTGCCCCAGAATGGAGTTCAGCTGGCTGCTATTCACATTGATAATCAGCACACCTGTTTTGGTGGAGCCCTCCAGCTCAATTTTGCGGATAAGACTTAGGTATTTATGGTGGTCACGCTCATCCTCAATATATTCCCAGCCCACCAGACTATCATACCGTTGCGCTCTCTGATACCACTGGCTTTCCTTGACAGCAGTCGTGGGGTTGAGCAGTTCCCAGTTGTTGAGCAGGGTAGTATTGTCAGTATATAGCCGTATATTCGATATTTCTTTATATAATCTAAGATACTCGCGAAAATCCGGATAATCTTGATAGGCCTCCACGACATCATAGGTACTCTCATAGATACGAATCGCCAATTTTTTCAGCCGGGCATCATTATTCAAGCGGTAAGAAATATCCTGGGATACGTCTATTACTTCTTCTGTTCTCTTTTTAACCCGATCCACGTTAATTGAAGCCTGTTCAAGCGCGTTCTCAAACGCCATTGTCTTCATCTCGATGGTAAGGTAACCACCTACAAGCAGCACCGGCAGCATAGTAACTAGTAAAAAGGCCAACAGCAGCTTATTGCGTATTTTGATATCATTCAGCAGCTTGACCAACCGTTGGAACATAATTCCACCCCCACAACCTTCTCTATCTCTTAACACAGGCATTCGCTGGCTAGAGATTACCCCTACTTTACAGAAGAACAATGAAAACGGCAACAAAGCCCTCCGCCATTAGCGAAAGGCTCTCCATATTGTGGGATGCAACAGGTACTCTATTGACGATATGCTGCCAATTTGTTGTTCAGTTCACGGGTCTGACCGTAGACTTCCTGATAGAGATCGAATAAGCCGTTATAAAGGGCTACCTGCTGTGGATTCGGTGTAAATACTTCGGCAGGGCGGATAAAAGCTTCCGCACATTCGCCAAGAGAGGCGAACCAGCCACTACCGTAGGCTGCCAGCATCGCCGCTCCCATTGCCGGACCTTGCTCGCTCTCCAGCTTCACAATAGAAGCATTAAAGACATCCGCCTGCATCTGCAGCCAAGTTTCATTCTTGGCCCCGCCACCAATCGCCACGATTTCAGTGATATCTTTGCCGGATGAGCGGACGATTTCAATCGATTCACGCAATGAGAAGGTTATTCCCTCCAAGACTGCACGTGTGAAATGGGTCAGTGTATGTCCGGAATCCATACCGATGAAGCTTCCGCGGATATTCGGGTCTGGATGTGGAGTACGTTCCCCAACAATATAAGGAGTGAAGAGCAGACCCCCACTACCGGCCGGTATGGAATCTACACCTTTTAATAATTCATCAAAACTTTTGTCTGCAGCAAAGGTTTCTTTAAACCAGGTTAGGCTATATCCTGCAGCGAGTGTAACCCCCATAATGTAATAGGCATCCTTCTCACCGTGATTAAAGAAATGGACTTTTCCTTCTAAATTCAAATCCTTGTTCGTCTCGTAGGAGAGCACAACACCGGATGTACCAATACTGCACATGGTGCGGCCTTCACCCAAAATACCTGCACCCAGTGCGCCGCAAGCATTATCGGCACCACCGGCAAATACCTTCGTTGAAGGCAAAAGTCCGGATGCCTCAGCAATCTCAGGCAGCAGCGTGCCAGTCAGATCAAAAGACTCCACCAGTTTCGGACAAAGTGAAAGCGGCAATGAGAAGGCTTCAGCGATTTCAGCACTCCATACTTTGGAGCCAACATCGAGCAGCAGCGTGCCGGCAGCATCGGAATAATCCATTGCATAATCGCCGGTTAAACGGTAACGCACATAATCCTTCGGCAGAAGGAACAGAGCGGCCTGAGACAACACTTCTGGCTCATTCTCCTGTACCCAAAGAATCTTCGGCAGCGTGAAACCTTCGAGCGCAGAGTTTCTGGCAATCTCCAGCAGCTTCGGTCCAAGTGTGCGTTCAATTTTACGACACTGTGCTGTGGTGCGAGTATCATTCCAGAGGATCGCCGGGCGTAGAACCTTACCCTCTTTATCTACCAGCACCAG
>LIDZ01002399.1_pt1 | contig 24955 bp, 20 predicted proteins | sample 644651 | NCBI WGS metagenome assembly LIDZ01 (sample SAMN03856242, study PRJNA289617) | food metagenome | isolation source: wine grapes on drying loft during traditional withering process | host: Vitis vinifera cv. Corvina | place: Italy: Gargagnago di S. Ambrogio di Valpolicella | collected 2014-01 | reverse complement strand
CATTTAGCGATTTCCGTCATCATGGACAATTCTTCTTGAATCAACACGAAACGAAAGTCTCCTACTTGGCGGCCTGGAGTTAAGGAATAATGCTGCGGCTGTTCAGGCAAACGGCCCTGCTTCATTAGATCATGAATGATCTGACGCAAGTACACGTTAACGTCCTGTGACATCCGGAAACCAAGATACAGCTTCACCTTCACGATAAAGTCAGTTCCCATCATATCTACTGAAAACTCTTCAGTATAAGGCTCATCGGTTACTTCTACATTAACAAACCAGTAAACCTTCGCCCGTTTCAAACGTTTGTCCAAAATTGAATAAATGAACTGTTGGGGAATTTGATCACCTTCCAGCTTAGGTACCAAAAAGACCACGTTCGTCTGATAGTAAGGAATACGATCGTCTTCATGCAGCTCCTGCAGCTGTCCCATGTAATCTCGGAAATCGACTTCTTGACTAGTATTTTCCTGAATTTGATTGCTGCGATGCCAAATGTACATCAGTCCTAAAATCACCAGCGCCATAGCCACAGCCACGAATCCGCCATGGAAGAACTTGGTCACACTGGAAATAAAGAAAAAGGTCTCCAGGAAGCCAAAGAAGATCACCATCAGATAAGCCAAGAATTTAGCAACCTTTTGCTGAATCATGTAGTGATACAACAAATACGTCGTCATCAGCATCGTCACAGTAATCGACAGACCGTAAGCTGCCTCCATGTGGCTAGAGGTTCTAAAGGTCACCACTACCAGCGAACAGGCTGCCCACAAAATAAAGTTCACAGCCGGAATGTACATTTGCCCAATCGAACTGCCAGGATAAAAAATCCGCAATCTTGGCAGAAGCTTCAATTTGATCGCTTCGGAAACCAGCGTAAATGATCCTGAGATCAGGGCTTGAGAAGCAATAACTGCTGCGATAGTTGCAAATATTACGCCGAAAACGATCCAGCCATCCGGTAAAATCTGGAAGAAAGGATTCAAATCCTCAATATTTTCATAAGCCGGATTACCTTTAGCATGAATAATCCAAGCAGCTTGGCCGGCATAGTTTAACATCAAACAGATAAAAATATACGGCCAGCTAAAACGGATATTCTTTTTCCCGACATGCCCCATATCTGAATACAGGGCCTCAGCACCCGTGGTCGCTAGGAAAATACTGCCTAATATGAAGACCCCCATCTTATTTTCCGGGCTGAACAATAAATGAATCGCATAATAAGGATTTAACGCCCGGATCACTGACCAGTCATAGGGAATATTAATCAATCCCATGACACCTAGGAAAGTGAACCACAGCAGCATAATCGGTCCGAAGGCTTTTCCGACGAAATCCGTCCCAAATCGCTGAATCAAAAAGAGAAACAGCAAAATAACCAGCGTGATAATCACGATAATGTTTTGATTGTTGCCGAAGCGATCGTAAAAGTCTGGAATACCTCGCAGTCCTTCAATCGCTGTCGTGACGGTTACCGCCGGCGTCAGTACGCCATCAGCCAGCAAGGCCGCCCCGCCGATCATAGCTGGGATAATTAAATACTTTCCGCCTTTACGGACTAATGTATATAAAGAGAAAATCCCGCCCTCACCATGGTTGTCGGCATTCAGGGCGATAATTACGTATTTCACGGTGGTCAGCAGCATGACTGTCCAGAAAACCAGAGAAACGACTCCGATAACAAAGTCATTCGTAACAGAAGAAAGGCCGCCATTTTCCATTAAGATAGCCTTCATAACGTACAGCGGACTCGTTCCGATATCGCCGTACACCACGCCCATCGCGACTAAAAGCCCCGCGACCGATAATTTTTTCACATGACTCTTCTTTTCCAATTCCTACACTCTCCTCTTACAGATAACTCAATCTATGGAAACTCATTTTTCGGTTGGGAAAATGAGGGGATGTTGCTGGGTGTTTTGGGTGAGTGAACAATGCTCGGTACACTTTTATCTAGCGCTGGAACGACGACAGCTAACTCCGTTTAAGGAATTCATTTTTCCAAACCCGGGAAAAATGAGTCTGATCGTCATACGCATACCATCATGCTAACCTGCTCAGAACGAAGATCTGCTATGCCTTCAGGCTTAGCGGATACTAAACAAACGAACTGCGAAAAGCATGAGTGGCAAAAAAAAGACCTAAACAACAGCATTAACTGTCGTTTAGGTCTGGCAAATTATCTTTTAGACCAGTGTTTGTACACTAGTTGTTGATCTAAAAGCATAGAGACTCTATGTCGCTACTCCCCTAAAACATATCCGTATTATGGGCGTAGTTTTATTATTTGTCAAAGAAAAAGTGAATAGATTTGAAAAAATTATTTTTCTTCTTTCTTCTCTTCATCATCTTTTAACATTGCTTTGCGAGAAGCGTTGACACGGCCTTGACGGTCGATCTCAGTTACTTTGACTAAGACTTCGTCACCCATCTTCACAACATCTTCTACTTGTTTCACACGTTCGTTCGCAAGTTGTGAGATGTGAACCAATGCGTCTTTGCCTTTAATCAAGTTAACGAAGGCACCGAATTTTTCAATGCGGACAACTTTACCTAAGTAAACTTCGCCGACTTTGACTTCTTTAGTTAATTCTTCGATGATCTTGATGGCTTTTTGGATCATTTCAGCATCTGATGAAGCAATGCTTACTTGACCTTCTTGGTCGATATCGATCTTCACGCCGGTTTCATCAATGATACCATTGATCGTGTCGCCGCCTTTACCGATAACGGTTTTGATCTTATCAGGGTCGATTTTGATCATTTCAATCTTAGGAGCATATGGGCTTAATTCTTTACGAGGTTCAGCCAATGTGTTGGTTAAGTTTTCTAAGATTTCCATACGAGCTTTTTTCGCTTGAGTCAAAGCTTCAGTTAGGATTTGTTCAGTGATCCCTTGGATTTTAATATCCATTTGTAGAGCAGTGATGCCGTCTTTTGTTCCGGCTACTTTAAAGTCCATGTCGCCTAGGTGATCTTCTAGTCCTTGGATATCAGTCAAGATGGTGTAGTTTTCGCCATCAGATACCAAGCCCATTGCGATACCGGCAACTGGTGCTTTAATCGGCACACCAGCATCCATTAATGCTAAGGTTCCAGCACAGATACTTGCTTGAGAAGAAGAACCGTTTGATTCCAGTACTTCCGCAACTAGACGGATAGTGTAAGGGAAGTCTTCTTCACTAGGGATAATTTGTGACAAAGCACGTTCACCCAAAGCTCCATGTCCAATTTCACGACGGCCAGGACCAAAGGCACGGCCAGTTGAACCCACTGAGAATTGTGGGAAATTGTAATGATGGATGAAACGTTTAGAATCTTCAAGTCCCAAACCATCAATGATTTGATGTTCGCCTAATGGTGCTAAGGTACATACTGACAAAGCTTGTGTTTGTCCGCGAGTAAATAGACCAGAACCGTGAACCCGTGGCAATACGCCAACTTCAGAATCCAATTGACGGATTTCATCTAGTTTACGGCCATCAGGACGGATTTTATCAATCGTGATTAATTCGCGAACCACATCTTTTTCAAGATCTTCGGCGATTTGTTTTACTTCTTTAGTTAATTGATCCGCATCTTCGTGTTCCGCAAATTTTTCTGCATACACTTCTTTAACGGTTTCTTTCACTTTATCGATCTCGTCTTCACGAGCCAATTTTTCTTCGGTCATAACAGCAGTTTTCATTGTTTCGTAGTAGCTGCCAAAGATTTCTTTCTTCAAGTCAGCATCTACTTGCAACAATTTAACTTCCATTTTAGGTTTGCCGACAGCGGCAGTGATTTCTTCTTGGAAAGCAACCATTTCTTTAATGGCTTCAAAACCAAACATCAAAGCACCTAACATATCTTCTTCAGAAACTTCGGCAGCGCCTGATTCAACCATGTTAATAGCTTTCTTCGTACCAGCAACCGTTAAGTTGATATCGGAAACTTCATTTTGTTCTGTTGTTGGGTTCAATACGTATTCGCCATCAACGCGACCTACGTCTACTCCGGCAATTGGGCCATCAAATGGAATATCTGAAATAGCCAAAGCCAAAGATGAACCAAACATCGCAGCCATTGCAGGTGAACAGCCTTGTTCAACACTCATGACAACGTTGGTTACTTGAACTTCATTACGGAAGCCATCCGCAAACATTGGGCGAATTGGACGGTCGATTAAACGAGCAGTCAAAGTCGCTTCTGTACTTGGGCGTCCTTCACGTTTGATGAAACCGCCAGGGATTTTACCAACTGCATACATTTTTTCTTCGTAGTTGATAGTTAATGGGAAGAAGTCAGTATCGCGTGCATCTTTTGAAGCAACTGCGGCACTTAAGACAACTGTGTCACCGTAACGAACCAAGACTGCACCATTTGCTTGTTTCGCCATTTGGCCAACTTCTACTTGCAGGGGACGGCCGCCCCAAGTGGTTTTGAATACTTGTTTTTCTGACATAATTTCTCCTTTTTCCCTCTGACAGTTGCGACGCTACTAAACAAATGGAAACAGCGAACAGCTTCGCTTCTTGCATTTGGTTAGTAGAGTGACGGCAGACTGCGGGAGGGGGTTGATTTTTTTGTGAGCTGGCGTTGGATATCCTTAGAATCCGGCAGCTAGCTCATTACTGATGGGTGAATTTTCCTTGCGTAAAATTCATTGGATCTTCGTACGCATACCATTATGCTAAACAGTTTGCTCATTATTATGCCAAAAGCTGTAATAACAATACAAACGTTTCATACTGCGAAGAGCATAACTAGTAACTAGTAAAAAAGCGAGATTCCTAGGAACCTCGCTTTTTTGACAAAAATTAACGACGTAGTCCTAAACGTTGGATTAATTCACGGTAACGGTGTACGTCATTCTTACGTAAGTAAGCTAACAAGTTACGACGATGACCAACTTTTTTCATTAAACCACGGTAAGAATGGTGGTCTTTTTTGTGGACACGTGCATGCTCATTCAAATGATTGATTTCTTCTGTAAGTACAGCGATTTGTACTTCTGGAGAACCAGTATCTCCTTCATGGCGAGCAAAATCTTTGATGATTTCGTTTTTGCGTTCTTGTGATAAAGCCATGTATTTCACCTCTTTCTCTTTTTTTCCCTACAACTGAGTAAAGCGTTGGTGAAGCGCCCAACCAAGTAGTAGGCGATGTACGCATAGCGTACCTTAACACTTTACTAGATTCTGGACAAAAAAGCAAGATTTGACGCAAAGAAATCCTGGTTTTCCGCCTGTTGAAGGATTCTTTAAAAAATCACAATATTTAAGCAGTCCATTTGCTTAGAGCCGCTTTTGTGATAAACTGTCTTGATGTATGAGTCCTTTTGAGAGGAGACCTTTTAATGATCACAATGGATGATATTATTCGGGAAGGACATCCCACCTTGCGCGCTGTCGCAAAAGAAGTGCCGATTCCGCCAACGGAAGAGGACGTAAAGCTTGGGGAAGAAATGATGGAATTTCTTAAAAATAGCCAAGATCCGGTTAAAGCTGAAGAATTGCAGCTGCGCGGAGGCGTCGGATTAGCCGCACCCCAATTAGATATCTCAAAACGAATTATTGCTGTTCACGTGCCCAGCCTTGATCCCGAAAAACCAGAATCAGGTCTTAGCACCGTCATGTATAACCCGAAAGTCTTGAGTCACTCGGTTCAACAGGCTTGCCTTGGTGAAGGTGAAGGCTGTCTATCGGTTGACCGGGAAGTACCAGGTTATGTTGTACGTGCCGCTCGTATCACGGTTTCTTACTATGATGCTGAAGGCAACAAGCAAAAGGTCCGTTTGAAAAACTACAACGCAATTGTCGTTCAACACGAAATTGATCACATCAATGGCGTCATGTTCTACGACCACATCAACGATCAAACACCGTTTAACTTAGATGACGGCGTGTTGGTGATTGAATAAACAGCGACTGGAAATCAGGGAAATCTGATTTCCAGTATTTTTTTAACTTCATTTTCTCGTTAACACTGCTGCATCCTGTCCATTAATTCGCAGTGTTAATTCACTATTTTGATCATAGCCAGGATAATCAAAATACCAAACCAACAACCCATTTTCTATTGAGCTGCTTGAAAGAGGATACTCTTTAACAGAACCCTGTTCTTTCGAAACGAGCTTAATATCTAAAGTGTCCTTGGCTGCTTCAAAAGGTTCGGTCGTAACTTTGAACATTGTTGGGAAAGCTTCGCCTGTTACCTTTTGATCACTGCCATTCAGGAAACCGGAAAACGTTAAAGGCATAAATTCTTTTATACTGTTTGTCTTTAATGGCAGCGTCCAAGTTCCTTCAGTTGTTACCGATTCTACTTTACTAAACCCAGCTCCCGCTTCGGTCTTGCCTTGATCGACACCCGAAATCCTCGTGATTTCAATCGACAAATCACTAGCGGCTGCAAACTCTTCTTGATAGTTATTCAATAGATAAGTAATTTCCAAGGTACGATTCTTTCGGTCAAAATGCTGGCTGCCAGTAGCCGAGCCCTCAAAAGAACCTTCAGCAGAAGTGTTGGAAAAAATCACCTTGCCTTCACTACCCTTCACCGAAAAACCAAGACTGTAAAAATCGATTTTTTCAGAGTTTAATTCTGAATTTTTAGGCACATCAACCACAAAATGCAGCCCTAATTGTTTTTGATCCAGATAAGCTTCTTCTAACGCTATTTTTATTCCACTGCTTTTAGCTGTCTCAGCCGGTTTTGCGACAAAGCCTTCATACTTTAAAGTCTTGGAGGTGAATTGGCCGAACTTGATGTAATTATCCACTGCTTTGGCGATGGGCGAAAAGCCAATCAAGATCAAAAGCACCACCGCAGCTAGCACGATTCCTACCTTATTTTTTCGAAAACCAGATTTTTTCGGTTTGTTCATGGCTATTTTTTGATAAGTCCTATCCAGCTTACTTCTCACTTCAGCAGGTACTTCAGCGTCTTCACGCCTTAAGTTTTGGAGCTTTTTTTCAAATTCTTGATCCATTCCGTTACTCTCCTTCCCGGTATTCTTTTTGCAGTAGCGCCTTCCCTCTAGAGATTCGCGATTTCACCGTACCTAGAGACTCATCGATAATGCGGCTGATTTCTTTGTAGGAAAATCCACTGTAGTAATAGAGCAGAATCGGTGTCTTGTAAATTGGATTTAGCTCAGAAATCAATTCCTCTAATTCCAAAGTATCTGCCGATATTCCTGCAGCTAGATCGGTATTTTCTTCCAGCGTTTGATAGGAATATTGCTTATTCTTTTTGAGGAGTTTATTGCATTCATTAATCAAAATCTTGGTAAGCCAGGTATTAAAATACTTTGGCTGCTTCAAACTATGTATGTTCTTAAATGCAATTAAGAGCGTCTCCTGTAATACATCGGCTACGTCCTCATCTTTCAAGTAACGCCTGGCAACGCCATAAAGAATTTTTTCGTACTGCTTCGTTAGTTGGACAAAAGCTTCACCGTCGCCTTGCTGCGCCTTTTTTACCAGCCATATTTCTTTCAACAATTAAAACTCACCACCTTTTTTCTCACTACACTCTATTAGAGTAAATAAACCACCAAAAAGTTCCCACAAAATAAAAAACAATTCATGAAGGGCTGCTTCATAAATTGCTGGAATGGAACTGATTCGATTTTACTCTGTTTTGCTTTCTTTTTTATGGTTGCGGATATGCAGGTAAATCGTATTTTTTGAGATATCTAAAGAGTTCGCAATCTTGATCACTGAATCCTTCAAATTAAAAATACCTTGGTCGTACAACCGAATGACGATTTCCTTATTTTGATTCAAATTCGAGATTTTCGGATCTGCTTTAACGGATTGCTTCGCTTTTGCTAAGGCCGTCATGATTAAATCATCGATATTATCAGAAAAGTGCTCTGAATTATTCGAATCGTTAGAAGCTTCAACTGGATGAGTGGCCGGTAAAAGATCATGTAAAAATTCGTACAACGGCTGCTCTAAGTGCATGTTAATACAAATTAAGCCGATAATGCGATTGTTCTCCCCAAATATCGGGATTGTGGAGGATTTCAAATTCACACCGTCTATATTCTTATTAAAGTACGGCATAGCTGAATAATCCTCACTATCATTTAGTTGATCCAGCATTTTTAGTGCTAAATTGGTAATCGGTGCACCTTGTTTCCGATTGCTGAAGTGCCCATTAATCACCTTAATCGCGGAATTTTCCAGATATTCTAAACTATGGAGAATAATTTCACATGAGTTCCCCAGAAAATTCCCCAAACCATCCAACATCATGGTATAAGATTGTAGTATTTGCTTATCAACTTCACTTAAACGTAAATAGGGTTCCAAAATAAGCCCTCCATTTCCTGAATTTATTTAAAACGAGTGTCGTTCTTCGCTATCTAATTAGGCCTGAACGACTCACAATAACCCAAAGATCTAGCAGAAAGTCAGCGCTGCCAATATATCTCCGTGTTTTTATATTTCACATAGTTGAGTGTACCAAAAAGAGCCCCCTTTTGCTATTGTTAAGTCGACTAAAACGTCACAATAGAAAGGGGTACTCAAATATTCACACATTTGAGTTTGATCTCTTTTTTGCAGCATTATTGCTTAAACAATTTTTGTTGTTCCGCCCATATAGGGAACTAATGCAACTGGAACAGTTACCGAACCATCTTCGTTTTGATAATTTTCTAAAATAGCGGCTACCGTACGGCCAACAGCCAAGCCGGACCCGTTTAACGTATGAGCATAGTGAACCTTGTCATTTTCATCACGGTAACGAATCATCCCGCGGCGTGCTTGGAAATCTTCACAATTTGAGCAGGAGCTGATTTCACGATAAGTATCTTGCGCCGGAATCCAAACCTCGATATCATAGGTTTTCGCAGCTGAAAAGCCCATATCGCCAGTTGAAAGAGTCACAATCCGGTAAGGCAAGTTCAGTTTTTGCAACAGGCTTTCGGCGTTTGTGACCATTTTTTCCAATTCGTCATAAGAATTTTCCGCATCGCTGAATTTCACCATTTCAACTTTATGAAATTGATGCAGCCGGATCAAGCCGCGAGTGTCTCTACCGGCACTTCCTGCTTCTGATCTAAATGACGGGCTCATCGCCGTAAAGTAAATCGGCAAATCCGCCTGATCCAAAATTTCCTGACTATAATAATTCGTCAATGGTACTTCTGCCGTCGGAATCAAGGTTAGGTCTCTATCTCCAATTTGAAAAACATCTTCCTTGAATTTAGGAAACTGCCCTGTCCCAAACATTGATTGACTATTCACCAGATATGGAGTAATCATCTCGGTATAGCCATGCTCATCCACATGTTGATCCAGCATAAAGTTGTAAACGGCCCGTTCCAGTCGAGCGCCTAAGCCTTTGTAATAAAGGAAGCGGCTTCCAGATACTTTACTGCCTCTTTCGAAATCTAAGATGTCTAAGTCTTCCCCAATTGCCCAATGAGGTTTTGCTTCGAAAGCAAAGTCTGCTGGATTTCCCCATGTACGGACTTCCACATTGTCGTCTTCATCTGCTCCAACTGGTACGCTGTCATGGGGCAAGTTAGGTAAGTTTTCTGCGATATCTTTCGATGCAGCTTCAACCGCCGCAACCTCTTTATCCAGCTTTTTAATCTGCTCGCCTAATTCCTTCATTTCAGCCAAGTGAGCAGAAGCATCGGTGCCATCCCGCTTCATCTCAGCGATTTTTGTTGAAACGGCATTGCGGTACTGCTTCAATTCTTCTACCTTCACTAATAATTCCCGACGTTGCTCATCTAAGTCCAAAAACGAATCGATCACGGCTGGTTCTATGCCACGAGTACTCATTTTAGTTTTTACTTCTTCTACATTCTGACGAATCCTTTTAATATCTAACATAGTCCTACCTTCTTAACACCCTATTTTTTTAGTGAAATGTGAATTTCACTTGACTAAACACTTCTTTTTTCATTCGTCGCCCGGTTTCTGTATCGGCTAATCCACCTAATCCTGTTTCCCGAAGTGATCGTGGTAATTGGCGCCCGACTTTATTCATGGCCTCCAGCACTTCATCTGCCGGAATTTTATTGACGATTCCTGCTAAAGCCATATCTGCTGCGATCAAAGCGTTACCCGCTCCGATAGCATTTCGTTTCACACAAGGAATTTCCACTAAACCAGCCACTGGATCACAGACTAGTCCTAACAAATTACCTAAAGCGATGGCAAATGCTTCAGAGGATTGCTGCGGTGTTCCGCCGGCCATTTCGACTGCAGCGGCGGCTGCCATCGCTGACGCACTGCCCACTTCTGCTTGGCATCCACCGATTGCCCCAGCAATCATGGCATTATTGGCGGTGACCATCCCGAACAATGAACTAGTAAACAAAAAGCGGACTTGTTGTTCCGTCGTTAAGTTCAAGGTATCTCTAATTGCCATCAATACCCCTGGAAGTGTGCCGCTGGCTCCAGCTGTAGGTGTCGCACAAACAACACCCATCGCCGCATTGACTTCATTTGTTCCTAAAGCCGCTTGAACGGCTGAGACCATCAGATCGCCTGACAGCGTTTTCCCTTTTGCGCGATAATTTTTCAGACGAACCGCATCGCCGCCGGTTAAACCAGTTGGTGAGAAGACGCCGTCGCCTTCTTGAGAACGTTTAACGGCTGCATCCATCACGATTAAATTTTGCTCCATCAGATCCAAAAGCTCTTCGCGACTTTTTTGACTGCGTTCCATTTCCAGCTCAATCATTAAATCGGAAATACTTTTCCCGCTGTTTTCAGCTTCTTCAATAAATTCTGCAATCGAATAATACATCTTTAAATTCTCCCTACAATAAAATTATTTGTGATGAATCATCCAACGAAAACAGCTCGTCTTTTACAGATTCCATTGGTGTCGTATCTAGATCAAAAGCGAACAATGCTGCATCGTGATTTACATAGCGGGAAACCGAATTGATGGTAAGATCAGATTCTTTGAATTTTTGCATAGCCCGTTCATCTTCATTGATGACAATCAAGATCGGCAACGGTCCGTGCAATTCAACGCCAAAGCCTTCTAATTCAATATATTTCACTTCAATTGTTCCACCGCCGACAGAGATGCCGGTTAAATGGATTTCATGAGTGTCGTCACTCAAGGTCACACAAGCTGTATTGGCGTGTTGAACCGGACTTTCTTCGCTCATTTCATGGAATTCAACCTCGATTCCTTGTTCTTCTGCTATTGCAATCGAATTGATAACTCCGGCATCGTTGGCTTTAAACCCTAAAACCCCACCGATAATGGCAAAATCAGTTCCGTGTCCCTTGTGTGTGTCCGCAAAGGATTCGTAATACTTAATAGAAATCTTATTCGGTGTACCACCAAATAGTTTGCGGGCCGCTGCTCCAATAGCTAATGCACCCGCTGTATGAGAACTTGATGGTCCAATCATGATCGGACCAATCACATCAAAACAACTTTTATAATTCATCGGACTCTTTATTTTCTTTGGCTTTTCTAGCGTTAATACTGCATTCATATATAACTCTCCTTTATTAATGGCTAATTTTCCAGCTCAGTTACCATGGTTTCTGGCGTTCCCAATTTTTTAGCATTGTCAATTTCGACAGCTTTGTAATTTCTGAATACGATAGCTCCAAGAAATCCACAGATAATACTGACAACAGTGATCATGACTACAACAAGCAGTGTCGTTTGAATTGGATTATTGCCAAGGGTAACCAATAAGCCGGCCCATGGTGTAGCCATTCCTGTTACTGGAACAGTTAATCCGAAGAAGGTAACAATGATTCCGCTAATGATACCTGAGACTAAATTAGTCATATAAACCGGAATCGGATTTGAACTAATGATATCGATCTGAGTTAATGGTTCAATTGCAACTGCTAACGGTGTGGATTTGCTGCCTAGCTTCATACGTTTGAATAGTACGGCATTGACTAATGAGCTGCCGTAACAAGTCATCGCGCCGATAGCCATTGGAACGCCTGTCAACCCGATTAACGCAGTTAGAACCATCGAACTTAGCGGTGTCATACCGACGATCGGAATAATTGCTCCTAAGATTGCCGCCATAACATAAGGATTGCCTTCGACTGCATTTAAAATGGTTCCGCCGATAATGCCTAAGACACTTAGGACAACTGGTTGAATCAAACCGGCGATTAACGCTGCACTTAATGGAATAACTAAGATGATCACTAGTAAATCAATTCCTTCAGTCACTCGTTTTTCGATTTGGCGAATGAGGAATGATAATAGATACGCTGTAATAAATGCTGGTAACAAACTAACCTTGATTAATGAAATTCCCATAATGATTGAAAATACAGGACTGATGCCAAATGCCAGCGGTACTAATGCACCCGCGGCTAAACCTCCGAGACCACCCATGACTTCACCTATGTTTGAGATATATTCAATATTGAATACTCCGCCGACTGCATACCGTAAAAATGCTTCTGGTAAAAACGTTGCACACGCTGCCCCAGACAGAGCGCCTAACGCTTTTCTACCCCGCGGTGCTTTAAAAGAAAATAAAGACATCCCACATAATACAAGAACTAACATTAACACACCTGATACCGTTTCCATTTCGTCGCCTCCAAATTTTTTACAAACTTAATCTTTTCCTACTGCAACTTGCCTAACCTATCCAACTTCGAAGTCTTACTAAAATAATTGCTAGCCGATGAACTTTTTTTCATCTTGCCTATGAATGAAGTATACAACTAAACTAAAGTTCAGTCAATGAATTTTTTTAATATTAGTGAACTTTTTTTCAATCTAGGCTAAAAAAGCTGATATAACAACTACTTAGCGGCAGATTTATTTTTAATTGGTCAAGCTGTATTAGTGAAAAAAGGCTAAATAAAAGCTCGAAGAACGGTTAGCAGCGTTAGCTTTCCAACCGTTCTTCGAGTTCATATGAAGCATTCAAAATTTTTTCCTTCCTATAATACCCCACTGAGCGCAGCAGAAATGACTAAAAAAAAGACTAGTCCCATCACAGAACTAGCCTCCCCTCTATCTACATCAAGCTTTGATACAGCTGGATAATTTCTTCAACTGTCGCATCTCGCGGATTTCCTGGTGAACAAACATCCCGGAAAGCATCTTCCGCAATCTTCGGAATGTCTTCAGCTTTCACGCCTAATTCGGAAATAGTTGGCGGAATACCTACATCCTTACTTAACAGGTCGATGGCATCACAGGCAGCATCTCTTGCTTCTTCAATACTCATGGTGTCAGCACCTTCTACATTTAACACCCGTGCAATATCACGGTATTTTTCACCGGTATATTCTTTATTGAATTTCATCACGGTTGGCAATAACGATGCACAGGCAACGCCGTGAGGAATATCGTACCAAGCACTTAATGGGTGTGCCATACCATGAACCAGTCCTAAGCCCACGTTAGAGAAGCCCATACCAGCAATATATTGACCTAATGCCATTTCTTCTCTGGCTTCCAGCTTTTCAGCCACGGAATCTCTCAAGGAGCGACCCACGATTTCGATTGCTTTTAGATGAAGCATATCGGTTAATTCCCAAGCACCTTTAGTAATAAGTCCTTCGATCGCATGGGTCATGGCATCCATCCCAGTTGCCGCAGCCAACGCTTTTGGCATGCCCATCATCATTTCGCTGTCCACAAAGGCCACCACTGGAATATCATGTGGGTCGACACAAACGAATTTACGATGATTCACTTCATCGGTAATTACGTAGTTAATCGTTACTTCAGCTGCAGTTCCTGAAGTGGTCGGTACTGCTAAAATCGGCATGCATGGATTCTTGGTTTCAACCGGTCCTTCTAAGCTTAAAACATCGGCATATTCTGGATTGGTCACGATGATTCCGATGGCTTTAGCCACATCAATTGGTGAGCCGCCGCCGATGGCGATCATGCATTCTGCACCAGAAGCCTTAACTGCTGCCACGCCGTCCTTCACATTTTGGACTGTTGGATTCGGCACGACACCGTCGTACACTTCGTAGTCAACGCCCGCTTCATCCAGCAGATCGGTCACTCGGGTGGCTACTTTGTGTTCGATTAACCCTTTATCCGTGATGACGATCGCCTTTTTGAAGTTGCGTTTTTTGAATTCCGGTACAATATCATTGATTGCCCCTTTACCAAAATAGGATGTTTCGTTAAGGATCATACGATTTACCATTGTTCTTCCTCCATTCATGTTATGTAATTCACAAGTGTGTATATAAACAAAAGGAGACCGTTTGCGAGTAATACAGAATATCTATATAAATCGCTTTCACTCCTCTTACTAGTCTATCATATACGTCAAAGGTTTATTTTACATCCCACGATTTTGTTTTTGAATTGTACTATTTTGCTAAAAAAGGATCTCCCAAAGCAGCAGCTTGAGAAATCCTTTTATTCAAACTTATTCTTTTTCCTCGTACAGTATCCCTTTTTCAGACAACGCCTGAGTAATCTTCGCCAAGTCTGCCTTGGCTTCATAGGCAATGGTATGCAAATGAATCCCATCGGTTAACTCTGATAAGAAAACGGCCTTCGACGAGTGATAGTTTTTTATGAAACTATCGACATCCTTTTGCGTACTGATGTGCAGACCGCCCACCAGCTCACCATATAAAGGATGCTCAACAATCACATCAACGATCTCACCGCCAGCTTCCACAATCGTGCGCAATTCTTCTTCCGCCTGATCTCGATCATGCTGCACCGCAATTTTGCTGGTAATGCGGGTAGAAGATCGCTCCAGCACATAACCGCGGGGCATAGCGATAATATTCTCGCCAGCTGCCCGCAACAAAGCGACATCCCCCACGATACTCTGGCGGCTTACGCCAAAACGTTCCGCAAGTTTTGTGGCACTGACGGGTCTTTTGTTACTTTTTAAGATCTTTAGAATCTCTCGTCTACGTTTGATTCCGTCCTTCATATTTACTCACTCAATTCTTTAGATTGAAAATTCCTCGATTGCTTCATGATGTCCTCAAAAGTGGCACCAATCGTCTCCTTGAATAGTGGATTTTGCACGCGGCTAGCGACTCTTTCCAAAACGTCCGCTTCTCGACTTTGGTCCAATACATCTTTTTGATGTTCTTTTTTATAAGCCGTGACTTCGGTAACAGCCTGCAGCCGTTTTTCCAGCAGCACCACTAGTTGTTGGTCAATAGCATCGATTTGGCGACGGGCTTCAGCAAGCTGATCACCTTCACCATCGACATCGATCGTTTTAATGATGCGGGCCGGATTTCCGCCAAGCACCACGTTGTCAGGGAAAGACTTGGTAACCACAGCACCGGCTGCCACGACGACATTATCCCCTAGAGTCACGCCGGGAGTCACTACGACACCGCCGCCGAACCAGGCATTGTCGCCAATAGTGATCGGCTTGCCGTATTCCAGCCCACTGTTGCGCTTGACTGGCTCAAGGGGATGAGTGGCTGCATAAAGCTGACAATTCGGGCCAAACATACAGTTGTCGCCAATCGTAATTGGACAAATATCCAAGAAAATATTGTTAAAGTTGCAGTAGAAGTTTTCTCCTACGAAAATATTGTAGCCATAATCAAAGGAAATTGACGGTTCTACATAGACACGTTCACCTGTCTTGCCGAAGGTTTCCTTTACTAACTGTGATCTCTTTGCGGAATCTACTTCGCTATTGATTGCCCGCAGCTTCACTCGGGCATCTCTGCGGTCAGCTGACAATTCCGCATCCCCGGCAAAATATAGTTCCCCGGCAATCATTTTTTCTTTTTCTGTACGTTCCATTTCCATCACGCGCCTCCTAAACTTGTTCAAAAACAGTACTGCCTTCTGCTTCCACAAACTCATACTTCCCAGGAATATAAATCGGCGTCTGGTTGATCGCCAATACGGCAGCTGTTTCCTTCTTCTCATAAATTAAATCACAAAACGGATGGACTTGAAAGCTCGTTCCAACGATTACTACCAAATCTGAAACATTTACCGCGTGAATCGCCTGACTGAGGGTATCCTCGGTAAAGCCTTCACCATACAAAACAATCCCCGGTCTAATCTGTCCGCCGCAGTTCGCGTGATGATCACTCACTAGATACTCCTGCCAAGGCACGGCCTGACCACATTTGCGGCAAAAACAATCATACAGCGAACCATGGAAATTCACCAATTGCTGACTGCCGGCCGCCTGATGCAGCCCGTCAATATTTTGCGATACGATCCAGACGGGTTTACTAGTCTCCAGTTTCGCCATTTTCTTATGAATCACATTAGGCTTGGCTGCCGGATGGTACAGGGTCTTCACAAACCGATAAAACTTATCCGGCTCCCGATCTAAGCAATCGATACTTAACAAATATTCTGGCGCATCGATCCCTTGATAGACCCCCATCAACGACCGGTAATCCGGCACTCCAGATGGCGTCGAAACCCCCGCTCCGGTCAAAAAGGTTATGCTTTTGGCTTGTTGAATTTTTTCTATTGCTGCTTGAATTGTTGTGTCCATTTTGATCACCTCACTTCTATTATACTGCAAAACAAAAACACCTCTCAATGTGTAAGAGGTGCGAATAATTCTATCTACTATAAGCCTTAGCCCGTGTCTTCTTCCGAACCAATCGTTTCGCTGGGCGGCTATCATGGACGACTTTTCCGTTAGCCAAGTGAATCACCCGATGCGGAAAACGCCGAACTAATGATTGATTATGAGTCGTCATAACCACCGTTACACCCTTACGATGGATGCGCTCCAATAGGTCTAGAACCTGCATGGCGTTCTTTGCATCCAAGTTCCCCGTCGGTTCATCTGCTAACAAAATCCGCGGCTGATTGATGATCGCCCGAGCAATCGCTGCTCGTTGCGCTTCACCACCTGACAGCTTCGTCGCGTGGCGCTTGTGAGTTAATCCCACTAAACGCAGTGCCTGATTGACCTTTCGCTGGATCTGCTCTGGCGGCGTCTTAACAATATCCAATGCGTACACCAGATTCTCCTCCACCGTCATTTGCGGCAACAGGCGGAAGTCCTGGAAGACCACACCAATATCCCGACGCAAATAAGGCAGCTCTTTACGTTTCATTTGGCTAAGCCGGTATTGATTCACGTAAATTTCTCCCTGCTCTGGCACCATGTCTTTATACAACAGCTTCAGAAAGGTAGATTTCCCAGCACCTGACGCACCGGTAATATAAACAAACTCGCCAGAAGGAATCAGCAGATTGACTCGACTCAAAATCGGCAGCTGCTGCTTTTTTATTTTAATGGTTCCATTGATCTTTACTCTGCGGGGTTCTGTGATAAACTTACTCACATTTCTCATTTCAATCATTGTAGACACCTCACTACTTGGGTTAAGTCATACGCATTCGAACAGCCGATTGATTCTCCGACTGCTCATCCGAACAAAAAACTACTATTAAAAGTATAACATATCCCAAAGGTTCATTAAATGGGTCACTTAAAAACCCTATAAATCGGTGTAAAATATTATTATTTATTGCAAAACTCTTCCCGCACTTTCAAACGGATACCAGCTATTATGCGTAATCTTCACGACATCTCCCGGTTGCGGCGCCTGAATAAAATACCCATCACCAATGTACAACGCTACATGATGGGCTGGCCGTCCCCAAAACACTAAATCTCCCGGCTGCACTTCACTGACAGGAATTTCCTTTACCGAAGCCTGTTGCGCCTGACTCACTCGCGGAATCGAAATTCCATTTTGCGCAAACACCCACTGCATCAATCCGCTGCAGTCAAAGCCCGCCGGAGTTGTACCACCCCAAACGTAAGGAACTCCCAGATATTGCTTAGCAGACAGGATAATATCCTGCGCCTTCTCGCTCATTTCTTCATCGGTCGCAAAGCTTTGACCAGAGACAACTTGTTGCCACAAGGCATCTTGCTGGGCTTTCAAAGCTTGTTCCTGCTGGCGTTCCTCCTCTTGAATCTGTGCCAGCAATTCCTCGTTGTCCTTCAATTCCCTCTCCAGCTCTTCTTTGCTAGCGGTCTGCTTTTCAATCGTAGCTTTCAGTAATTCCTGAGCCGATTGATGCTCTTGACGCTTGTTCTCCAGCACCTTCTGTTGCTTGGTAATCTTCTCAACCAGTTCCGTATATTCTTTTGCCCGATCAGCATCGGTTTTCTGAACCGTCTCAATCCCTTTAATCGAACTCAACATTTTCGACCAGCCATCCACTTTGAAGAAAGCTGCTTTTTGATTGGCATCGGTTAGTTGAATAGATTTTACCCGCTCTTGGATTTCTTTTTCCAGTACTGTCAATTTGTTGGTCATATCCGTCACTTTCTTTTCCTGCTCAATGAGTTCTTGGTCCAACGTGGCAATCTTTTTTTCCTGCTCTTCCTGCTGGACTACCGAAGTGGAAATCTCATCATTCAACTGGCTTAGTCGGTCTTGCAGCTGAACAATCTTCTGCTGGGTTTCATCCTTGGGATCGGCGTGAGCTTCCAGCGCAAAGCCGAAGAAAGCGGCAGCGAGCAGTACTAGTATGTATACCTTCTTAATGATACCCACCTCCTAATTGGCAAATCGCCCAATCAACAGGTCTGATTGAGCGATCGGTTATTCTCTAATTCGTTGCGGTGTAACAGGTTTTGTCATCAAAGGGTTGTGACAGGTGAATCCACAGCTGGTATACTTCGTCACTCAGCTTATAGCCTCGACCCCAAAAAGTTTTCACGGCCTCTCCCTTTATGCCATGCAGTTCACACTTGCGCTTTAATTTATTGATCAAGCAAGACAGCTGGCTCATGTTGGAAGCTGTCTCCCCATCTTCCCACAGGTGATCACACAATTCATTTCTTGAGACCACCCCTTGATCCGGATAACTCTTCATCAAGTATTCAAATACTTTCTTTTCTTTCTTAGAAAAGCTACAATACAATTTTTCTAAATTATTGCTGGAAGTTTCCGTTTGCCCTTCGATAGGAAACGACAAAATCTGCTTGTTATTCACGACCTCTTGCCGATGCAAGCTTTGCAGACTACTTAGCTTTTCACGGGTATCTTCAAAGCTGGCATCCTTAATCAACCAGTCAGCCAGGCCCCGTTTCTTCCAATAAGATTGATCTTCTTCACCAGGATAGCTTTCCGCTATGCGTATAAGCGTCAACATCGGATAAGAATTTAGCTTCGATAAAATATCCTCCATCTCTTGATTGCTCAAAGTCTCACTCACTATTACCCATTGAAAATAGTCCAGCAAGAAACAGGTGGTCGAATTTTGGAGCCGATTAGCCTTCAGTAGGTCCGTAGAGCATAAAGTCTCATAATTCATTCGCTGCAATTTATTGACTAAGGCTTCTTCCGATAATATATTCTTGGTTAAAATTAACGCATGTTGCATACTCTTCACCTTCTCTTTAAGTTTTCGACTGCTTCTTTTATTTGACTCCCGGTTTGATCTTCAATTCAGATTACTCACTATCTACCAAGACATTCCATAAAATAATTAATGTGACAGCCACACAAATGGTTACTTGAATCCATAGCTGATCGAAATAAGACTCGGCCAACTTAATACTGAAAATGGCTAATAAAAAACAAATCACCAAAACAATGGCTAATTGAATTTGTTTCAGCTCCTGCTGGATCCGATAGACGGTCTCCATTGGTACCCGCTTTTGCTGAGAGATTTGGCGAACTGTGTGTTTTTCTACTAAGAGCCAGATAATCTCCCGATACAGCTTCCGTGCTTCCGTCTCATTGCTGAACAAAGAGTAGGCATCTTTACTGCGCTCCCGCTCTTTACCGGCTTTGATTAAAAAAGGATGCAGCAACCGTTCATTGCGCAGCGACCAAAGCAGAATCTGGCGCCACTCTTCCAGCGTCATCTGGGGCATGCTCAACACCTCAAGTGTCAGCTCCCGTTCTTCCAATTGGTCCAAACAAGCCAGCAGCTGCCGATAATCTCGTGAAAGGACCTCTAAAGAGGCGATCACCACAATATCACCTTGTTCGGAAAAATCCAGCAGTACTTGAAACTCGCTCATAGGTGAAAATAAGGCCTCGGCTTCTTCATGGCCGTCAGAGAACAGCTCATCCACTGGATAACCATCCAATAAATCTAATTGTTGGGTATATTGGTACCCGCGTGCGTACCCTAGATTCATTATCTTCGGCCTCTTTCTTCGTAATTTCCTCCCCCGTTGATGGGTGTTGGTGGTGCTTTTCTCGCGCAGGATTTTGGTCTAGGCTTAGGCTTGGATAGTCTACGATACAAATGCTCGACGCGCTGTTCCAGCTTCTGCTGGGCATGAAGCAGATGAACCAATAGATAGCTTTGAACCAGCAAAGCCAGCCCCAGCACGAGTAATAAAAGATAAACCACCGATTGCTTCTTCCTTCCTTTTACTTAGCTTTGATTTCTCCTAAGTTATTTTTCTCATAATCCCAGCTGTAAGGCTGAGGGTTTTTAGTATTGTTCTCAGCATCCTTATTAGGTTTGATATAGAGGGTAATCCAGAATTCTTCATCGCTATACAAAGTTCCTTTGCTAAGTTTTACCTGGCCTACTGTGTAATTGGTATTATTCAGATGAGTCGCCCCCTGCGAATCGCTACGTTCGTTTGTGCAATAATGTCCTAGGTATTCATAAAACTCTGGAACAATATTTTTCAACTCGAATTGATCAGTCAGATCCGGTAATTGATCAGCATCAATGGAAATATCTGTAAACGCAGGATTATCCGCTAACTTGCCTGATTTACCAACCAAATTAGCCTGATAGCTAGGATCAATTGTTGGACTGCCTCCACTAAGTAAAACTTTCTGTATATCGAAATAGCCTTCAGTAGGTACAACAATTTCATTGAAGTCATCTAGCACCACCTGACGAATGTGCAGCAGGGCATGTCCTGTTAAAGTCACATCTATATTACCTATAGTAACTACACCATTAGTATGATGAGCATCCGTATCTCCGTTCCATATATAACTAAATGACGGCCGTACAACCCCGGGTGACGATGCATTTTGTATAATTGAAGGATTCGTTGTTATCTCATTGGCATTCTTCGTTACATCCGCCAAGGTTGGCAATTCGGCAGAATTCTCATTGGCAGCATCGTAATAATTATAGAACCTTACATTCCCCGTGGTAAGTATTTCATTTTTATCTTGTGTCCCTCTTAAACGATACGGCAGTGAATAGTCATCTCCATAATACACAACCCCGTTAGTATCTTTTGGTGTAATAGCTGGGTCTGTTTCACTATTTGGTATCGTGTTTTTCACAGTCGCAAACACCCACACGCGATTAACGATCTTAACCCCATTTGTTTCATAAACCACATCCACCGGATAAGGTTTCGCTTCCGTTGCATTTTGTAGGTCTTTCAGCTGAGCAGTATCTACTGTCACCTTGTCTGAGAATTTACCGTTTGCGCCATCTTCGTCCAAACCATTGCCATTGTCACCGTCAGTAGCTCCATGGTTGATTAAATCCCAAGCCATTGTTTTCGCAAGCTTTTTAAATGTATCAACATCTGGTATTGTTTTCCCAATGTCTGCTAATGGTACGTGGAAATTCTGAGCGTCTAAAGCATACTTATCATCTTCCTCTATAACTGTCTGATCAGTAGTTTTATTGATCCAACGTGATCGTGTGCTGACTTGATTTTGCGTATCAGTAACGAAATAGCTTAATAATTGAGGGCCCGATCTACTTTCATCCAATCCCAACGCTGACCATTCCATAGCATCACTTATACTTAATGGATTACGATTCAATCTTCCATAGTGCCATGAATTAGGTTGAGGGTTCAAACTTAGTTCCGTATCATAAACGTCAAAGACCTTGATACTTGTTGGATCAGTTAGTGCCCCACCTTTGGCTCCAGTGATCAGCCAATTGTCTCGCACTGTCCAATTGTACTGACTATTAACACTACTAGGATTATCTAAATCTGTATCTTCCACATTATAGATAATATTTTCTGGTGCATATATTGCTGGTTTATGATCCGGCATCATCTCTAAAATACCGAAAATATTGTGTTCTGCTCTGTCCGCTCCAGGAGATTTTGTTGTCCAGGCAGCGCTCGTCCCTAACGTTGCTTCTATACTGTCAATAAAGTCAGTTGCTGGAATACTACTTACGTCGGATTCTCTAAATCTAGCGCTAAAGAAATAGCGTGAATTGTCCAGAAAAGCAGCAGTATCTACTGTCAAAGGTCTATTTAATCCTGTTACCATGCTAACAGCTGAATTTATCTCAAAATCGGCTGAAAAGTTTGCTACAAACGTAGAATCCGAAGATAGAGAATTTTGAAAGGGAGCGAAAACTCCACTAACACTCGGTAAGTAACCAATAGTGTTGTAAGACCCATCTGTTTCTCTAATAATTTCTAAATCCGTATCTACCGGAAATTCAATCACTTGCTCAAATTGCCCAGAACTAGCTACATATTTTATAATTTCAGTTATTGATTCTGTCTTCACTTGATAATACATTTCATCTGTTGAAGAGATTTTATTTAGCGGCTTAATCTCACTGTGTATTCCGCTAGGCACATAGTCTCCCATCATATTTCCGTTAGCGTCCCAGGTAACTATTCGGCTTTGTTGCCAGCCATTCAACGGTGCGTATGCTACTACCCCAATGAGCTCTTGATTGCTAGATGATCTTGTCACTCCTGATATATTTTGAATATTCATATAATTAGGATTACTAAATATAGTTGAGCAAGGGATATATTTTAATCTAATCCTTTTTTCTTCTATACCAACATCATTCAAAACTGCTACAAGCCTTCCATTATTAAGAAAATAATCATTCTCTGCTGATTGATACCAGTGACCTGAGTAATAAATTTTATCGTCCAAGCCTATCTGCACAGCGTTATAGATCATGTCAGTAGGTGCACTATTATTAGCAAAATTTAAAGAACCACGCACTACCGATGCAATTGCAGTTTCCGCATTATTAAGTGTAATAGTCACAGTGTTAGTTTGAGCCAGCATGACATAGGTTCTAGCCGATACTTTTTTTAGAGCAGTTATTTCTGTACCATATCCACCACTAGTCTGATTTAGCGAAGTTCCATCTAGTTGGACGCTATCTAACAAATTGTTGTTCTCATCTAACAATAAGAAATAAGTCGTAGAAAATATATATGAAACACCAGTATTCCATGTGTTCACCATACCTGCAGCTAGCACTCCACCGTTGTCTGTTTTCTCTGAGTACGAAATTGATTGAGCTGGATGGACTGTACTTAACCCCTTCACATTAACTTTACTTGAATTCAATAAGTACCCATCGTTCTGTTTGTATCCACTAAAACTCGTATCATTAATTAAACGGTTTTCTGTTAGTCTCGTAGCATCCATGGGCACCGTATATTCATTTGGTCCATTTTCATCCAAAACAATCTCACTTGTAGGATGTGCGGCCACTTCTTCTTTCTCTTGAAAAGTATTTATCCCGAAAATCGCACCAGCTGCAACCAACGCTAAGACAGATAGTATCCCCAGATACTTCCAAAACTTTTTACTGAATTTCTTCTTATGCAGAATCTTTTTCACTTTTCTCGACTCCTTCTCCTCAAACCTCATCAAATCAATGTTCCACTTAGTAAAACACTCATCTCATGAGTGTTGGTCTTTTATTTAGAAGGGATACAGAAACTCTGTATCCCTAGTTATCGGTCATAGTCTTCAGGGCATCATCGATGGCTTGCAATGGCTGGGCGGTAGGCGTACTGCCGTGCCACCATGCTTGACGATAGGCCGTTTCATTACAATTGATGGTTTCTACCTTTAGCGACAATGAAAATGTCCCGTTATGGTATTGATCACTTAGACTGTTGGCTAGCTTGATTGTCTTGAATAGACTGGTGGTGGACTTGTTAGGTGCTACCGCTTCTTTTACGTAGTAGTAGTACCCGTCTCCACCATCTTTCCATTCATTTGTATTCAGCTGTTCCAATTCTAAGTCTCTGCCAGCGCCGACCGTTAGCGACAGAACCTGTTTATGGTTCGGATCGCCAGGTACATCGGCATGCACTTCCGGCAGGACCATCACTCGTATAAATTGATTGATCGTGCCATTATTCTTTATTGTGACGTCCTTGGTCACACTTTCATCAAGCTGGATCTCTGTTCGATCATGATCGTAGTCTTCCACGATTTCCGTCTGCACTTGTCCGACTTGAAAGTCGTTTTCTTTTTTATCTGTTGCCGTCATTGCCGCGTACACAAGATAACCGCCACCAATCACCAGGAGGATCAAGCCGACAGTGACGACGAAGTAAATAACGCGTCGTGCAGGTTTCTTTTGCAGTTTCATCTCGTTCCTCCTTGATTAGTAGAGTTTATTGTCGTACATCTGATAGACATAGCCAGTCGTTGAAATACCCCAATCCGATATCAAAGAGCGAGTCACATCATGGGCATCCATTTCTGGAACCAATTTGTAGAGTGCGCCCTTATACTGATTGGCATAGGCTGGATCTAGAGAGACACTTTCCAATAGATTCGGTGTCACTTGACTTGGTGTCATGACCTCAGAATAGTAGAAATAGCCGCCTTCGTAGTACCAATACTCGCTGATTCCAGCCGGTGGAGGATTCGATTGATCAAATACCTTATTAGCCTGGAAAGCTAGCTGGAATGCTGGTAAAGGTGCATCTCGTGTCCCGTTATACTGATAGGTCTCATCTAACAATGCATGATTCGCTTTGTAATACGTGTTAGCATTGACTTCATAGGTATTTCCCGCTACCCAAGTATCGGTCTTCTTCACATCAACAGACGTGGTACTAGGTGCAGCATAAACTTTCAAATTCCCATTTCCGTCACCAGCTCCGTGATTATCGGTCTTGTCGGTTTCAAAGGCTATAAAAAATTCTTTTAAAGAAACTCGGACAATTGCTGGTGTTTCGCCATCGTTTTTTACACGAATCTTTTTCTCGTTCTTCGTTCCCGGCGCCCAATGAAAAACTTGCGTAAAATCTTCCTCGATTACGGCAGAAAGCTTTCGAGAATTCCTTTCG
>LIDZ01014373.1_pt17 | contig 25044 bp, 22 predicted proteins | sample 644651 | NCBI WGS metagenome assembly LIDZ01 (sample SAMN03856242, study PRJNA289617) | food metagenome | isolation source: wine grapes on drying loft during traditional withering process | host: Vitis vinifera cv. Corvina | place: Italy: Gargagnago di S. Ambrogio di Valpolicella | collected 2014-01 | reverse complement strand
CAGCGCCGCGAGGGCCAACGCGCGGCGCTCATGCGAAAGGCCCAGGCCGGCGAAGTTCGCGGCCAGGCCTTCATCGCCGCGGGCGGTGGGCAGGCGAACCATCGCCCGCACCATGAACCAGCGGCTCCAGATCGGCGGCAGCAGTAGCAGCGGCAGCTCATAATACTGTCCGCCTTCAAACCATGCGGACAGTAAGGAGGCCTTCAGCAGCAGCAGCAGGACGCAGGCCAGCACGCCCATGGCCCCCACGCGGCTGTCCTTCATAATCTCCAGCATCCGCTCCCGTGAGCGGTAGCTGAGCAGCCCGTCGGCGCTGTCCATCCAGCCGTCGAGATGCAGACCGCCGGTAAGGGCCACCCACAGAATGAGGGTGATTACGGCGGCTGGCAGAGGCGGCAACAGATATATCGCTGCCGCAGCACCTGCCGCCACACTCCCCCCGATGGCTGCTCCTACCAGCGGATAATACACAACACTGCGGCACAGCAAATCTCGGGAGAAGCCTGGGTCGCTTTTTACTGGAAAGCGCGACAGAAACTGAAAAGCAGAAGCGACAGCATCTCTGCGCTCACTCATAACAGATACTCCCTGCTCTTCAGCTCGATCGGAATGCCCGCAGTAACCAGAAATACCTGAGCACAATGCTTGGCCAAGAGCGCATTCATACGTCCGGCCAAATCACGATACAGCCGCCCAAGCGCATACTCCGGCACAATACCGTCTCCTACCTCGTTCGTGACCATAACTAAAGTTCCTTGAAAGGAGCGTACACTGTGCTCCAGTCTGGTAATTTCATATTCTACAAGCACCTGTCTATCTGCAGCATCTTCCACGGATAGCAACACATTGGACAGCCAGAGAGTCAGACAATCCACCAGTATCGCTTCCTTGCCGGAGTATCGTTCCAGTAAACCAGGCAAATCTAGCGGCTCCTCAAGTGTTGTCCAGGCGGCTCCACCTTCGGCGCGCTGGCGCTGGTGCAGAGCTATCCGTTCCTTCATTTCTTCATCAAAAGCTTGTCCGGTAGCTACATACAGCGCCCGCTCGGCCATCGACAAGGTCAACCTCTCGGCAAAACCGCTCTTCCCGCTGCGTGCGCCGCCTGTTACAAGAATACTCATTTCTGCTCTGCTCCAGAGACTCCCGCGCTATCAAAAGTAGCCATCTCGCTCATAATGCGGCATACCGCTTCAATCAGATGTAGACTGAGCACACCGCCGGTTCCTTCGCCGAGTCGTAGTCCAAGATTCAATAGCGGCTCAAGTCCAAGCCGCTCCAGCATTAACTTATGCCCCTGCTCTCCCGAGACATGCGAAGCAATCATATAACCAGTCGATTCCGGTGCCAATGCCTTGGCTACAAGCGCGGCTGCTCCAGAGATAAAGCCATCAAGAATAACGGGTGTCCGGCTGGCTGCCGCCCCAAGGATCAAGCCGGTCAGACCAGCAATTTCCAGTCCGCCAACCTTGGACAGCACATCCAGCGGGTCCGCCGCTTCAGGCCGGTTTACATTCAAAGCCCGTTCTACTACGGCTATCTTATGCTGTAGGCGTTCATCTGTAATGCCGGTTCCTCGGCCTACAGCTGTCTCTGCTGATACATTACCCAAAACACAGAGGATTGCGGCACTTGCCGTGGTGTTGCCGATACCCATTTCGCCAGTGACAAAAATCTCCGTCCCGCTGCTCACCGCATCCTGTGCTACCTTTACACCCACGAGGATCGCACGAAGCGCTTCATCGCGGCTCATGGCTGGACCTTGTGCCATATTATCTGTGCCTAGGCGTACCTTACGGTCAATCAGATCCGGGTGACTAAGGTCCCCGTTAATGCCAACATCCACAAACTTCACCTCAGCACCAGCTTGACGAGCAAGTACATTTACGGCCGCTCCGCCGCTGAGAAAATTGTGGGCCATCTGCAGCGTGACCTCCTGCGGAAAAGCACTGATGCCCTCGCTGCAAACACCATGGTCAGCAGCCATCACAACTACCGTGCGTTTCGTGTAGCTAGGCTGCGGCGTAACAGAAATACCGGCTAGCCGGACAGCAAGTGCCTCCAACTGCCCGAGGCTGCCTGGCGGCTTGGTCAGGTTATCCAGGCGGAGCACTGCCTGCAGTATGGCTTGTTCATCGGGTGGTGCAATCACTCCTGTTACTTCTTCAATAGCTGAAATCATAAGTATATCCTCCTGTTTCATCTCTAAGTATTTGTCTATTCCAAAGATCAAAGAAAAAGCCCCATCTCGAAAGAGTGGGGCCTTCCAACTGCTGCGGCCCAAAGGCCAATTATATAGCATATCCCTATTTCTTCCTTTAAGGATTATAGGTGAAAACCAGTAATCTTACAATTACATTTTTACCTTCATGAACCCTTCCATACGCTCCAGCGCCTCGGTCAGCTTCTGGGTCGAAGCCGCGTAGGAGACGCGGATATACCCCTCACCACCCGCACCGAAGACATGACCAGGCACGGCAGCAACCCCCGATTCCTGAAGCAGTTGCAGTGCAAAGCGCTCTGAATTCAAGCCGGTGTGGGCAATTGAAGGAAAGGCATAAAACGCACCGTGCGGCTCATGACAAGGCAATCCGATGCTGCGAAGTCCGGCAACGAGCAGCCCTCTGCGCTGATCAAAACATTCCTTCATGGCGTCCTTATCTGGAAGTCCATGCCGCAGGGACTCTATAGCAGCGATCTGCCCGAGCACCGGAGCGCACATGGCCGTATATTGATGGATTTTTAGCATCGCTGCCAGCAGCTCCCGGTTGCCGCAGGCATAACCCACTCTCCAGCCGGTCATGGCAAACGCTTTGGAGAAACCGCTGATTACAATGGTCCGCTCCTTCATTCCGGGAAGAGCAGCAATACTTGTATGCTTTCCACTATACGTAAGCTCGGCGTAGATTTCATCCGAAATGACGATTAAATTATGCGCTTTGACAATGTCCGCGATCGGCAGCCAGTCCTCATAGGTCATCACTGCCCCTGTCGGATTATTAGGAAAGTTCACCATCAGCAGCTTGGAGCGCGGAGTAATGACCTTCTGCAAAGCTTCTGCAGTAAGCTTGAAGCCCTGCTCTGCCGCTGCTTCAACCTCTACGATCACTCCACCATTCAAATGGGCCATCGGAGAGTAGGCAATATAGCTGGGAGAAGGAATAATCACCTCATCACCTGGAGCAGTAAATGCACGCAGTGCCAGATCCAGCGCTTCACTGCTCCCTACCGTTACAATCACCTCGTCAGTAGGCTCATAATAGAGATTGAAGCTATTTTGCAGATAAACCGCGATTTCCTCTCTTAATTCCGGCAGCCCGGCATTCGGTGTGTATCTCGTCTCTCCCCTGTTCAATGCGCGAATACATGCCGCTCTGACATGCTCCGGTGTTGCGAAATCCGGCTCCCCTACTCCGAGCGAAATGATATCAGAGTTGCCTGCGCTAAGCTCAAAAAAAGCCCGTATCCCTGAGGGGGGGATATCCCGTACTCGTGGGGAAATATGCTCACTCAGCATACACGTAGCCCCCTCTTTCCTTGCTCCGTTCCTCCAGTGAGCAGGAGATAATCCGGTCCAGCAAACGGCTAAAGCTTAACCCTGCGGCTAGCGCACTTTTGGGCAGAAGACTGTTTCTCGTCATCCCGGGCAGCGTGTTCACTTCCAGCACATAAGGAATGCCATCCCTGAGCAGCATATCGATCCGCGCATAGACAGAACATTTCAGCGTTTGGTAGCAGGTTAAAGCCGCAGCTCGAACCCGCTCATCCACGTCAGGGGATAATTTAATTACCTGTTCCACGGCCCCGCCTTCCTCATATTTAGCGCTATAATCGAACCACTCGGCTTGGGCCGAAGTGATGCCAATAATGGGCAGCAGTTCACCGTTCAGAATGGAGCAGGTGATTTCCTGGCCTTGAATGTAACGTTCGATCAGAATCGACTGATCACACTCAAAAGCCTTCCGAACAGCGCTCAGTAAATCCTGCCCACCGCTCACTTTTTCCATTCCGATGCTTGAACCGCCTGAACACGGCTTCACCATCACCGGATAGCCCAGCTGTTCCACAGTCTCCAGCGAGAATTCCTTCATGCTGCTCCAGCATAGCCAGTCGGGTGTCTGTACACCTGCGCTCTGCAGCAGTTTTTTGGAGAGATGCTTATCCATGCACAGACTGCTGGACAACACGCCAGACCCAGTATATGGAATTCCCAGCGTTTCCAGTGTCCCCTGAACGGTACCATCCTCGCCATACGATCCGTGCAACGCCAACAGTGCCAGGTCTATGCCTTTCACTTTATCGATAAGCTCCTCGCGCTTTGTTAATACGATTGGAGTGATTTCATATTGAGCCGGATCTAAATGATTCAGCATTTCTCTGCCTGTATTCAGCGACACCTCCGCTTCGGATGAAACGCCGCCCATAATTACGCCTACCTTCATCATCATCCGCACCCCTTCATCCCATTAGTTGCCGTGCCGTCCTGCCTATAATCTCAATCCCCTTGCGGATATCCTTATCCGCTACTCTGGAGAAACCCAGCCGCAGCGTATGCTGACCTTTGCCGTCTGTGAAGAAGATATCTCCCGCCGTAAAAATAACCCCTTGCGCAAGACAGGCAGTAAGCAGCACCCTTGTATTAAAGCCCTCCGCAAACGTTACAAAAAGATGCAGGCCCCCGTCCCCCGACAACGCCGTATAAGGAATATATTCCTTACAGCATTGCAGGGTCAGCTCGTATTTCCGTTTATATTCCGCTTTGGCTTTTTTCAAATATTTCTCCAGATTGCCGTTATACAGATATTGGTAAAGGATAGACTGATCCAGCGTTGAGGTATGAATGCTGCGCGCCCTTTTGATGCTTTCCAGATAATAGATCAGCTCCTGATCCGCCAGCACCCAGCCCACCCGCAGTCCCGGAAACAGCACCTTGGAAAAGCTCCCGAGATAGACGACACTATTGCCTGCACCCGCCGTTGCAATTAATGGCGCCACATGCGAACCCGAATAACGCAGTTCCTCGTTGAATCCATCCTCGATGACCGGTATCTTATAGTTGGCCATCAGCTTCATCAGGCCCTGTCTTTTCTCAGGGGACATCACGATTCCGGTAGGATTATGATAAGAAGGGACGAGATAAGCACAATCGAAGGAGCCTTCTGATAAAGCCTGCGCAAGCTCTCCCAGATGGATGCCATCCCGCTCCATCGTAATTCCCGTAATATCAAAGCCATGCAGCTTGAGATTCTTGATCGCTGTATGATGGGTCGGATTCTCGCAGATCACTGCGCTGTTCCCCGTGCTTAGGGCGGATAATACGATATCAAAACCTTCCGTAAACCCGTTGGTAATCAGGATATCTTTGCCCTTCATATCCACACCTTTGTGCTCCATATACTGCCGCAAATAGTCTATTAAAGGCTTATACCCTTTGGCATAGCCGTAATTCAGCAGAACGTTTCCCTCCACGGACATCCGGTCCATAAAAGCCCGCTTCACATTATCGAGATCAAACAGGCTCTCATCTGGAGCAATACTGGTAAAAGAGATCGTGCCCTTCGCCGCGCGTATCCCGCGCTTCATGATATCCAGCTCTTCCGCTAAACGGGCATGCCCGTTCATGCGTGCTTTCCAATCCATGCTCCACGAGGAATCCGCCGCATGGACCGAAGCATTAGCTTCTGGTGCAACATAGCTCCCCTGACCCTGAACCGCATAAGCGAATCCGTCATCCTCAAGCCCTGTATAGGCGGCAATGATGGAATTGCGACTAACCTTCAACAGTACGCTGAGCTCCCGTGTGGAGGGCAGCTTTTGCCCACCTTGCAGTGAACCCTTTATAATTAAACGCTTCATGTAATCTTTCACTTGAATATAAACCGGACGTCCGGCTATAAGCTCGAAATCCTTAAACATCCTGCAATCGCCCCCATAGCTATCATGGCACAGACGTCCGCGTAACAAAAGAACCACAGCCCCGGATTATTTATCCAGCTGTGGTTCTTGGGCAGCATCATGTACAATCTGCGCTGCTAATCAGACCTATGAATATGAATGTATGTATCAATTTTTTCCTATTGCACTCTTGATCATAAATTTAGTCCGCTGATTAATGGACACGCGGCGGTTGTGAATCAACGGTGATTTCCAAAACTGCGCCCATACCCGCAAGCCCAGATTACGGGAGCGGCTGCAGACCAGATACCATTTCTGTGCTAACTGTTTCGTAAATGCAGGCTCCGCATATATACCCTGAGCATTATTAGCTGCCTGCAGCTTCATCAGCCAATCGTGGCAACTCTGTAGAAATGCCTGATCCGGCGTGAACGGCCACGCTTCAAAATTCAATCTCCTGTGTATGACAATCTCAGCCTCTGACGGCTGAATGCCAAGCCGGTTCAGATAAGGAACAAACACCTTGCGGTTATTGTAACTCTGCTCATCCTCATATAAACGGCTGACACTGTTGTCATTCAGTCTGTAGTGCAGCAGAATTTCCTGAATATTGAAGAGTTCATGCTCCATACTGATATGGGACCAGAACTCCCAATCCTCCACATGGGTATATCGCGAATCATAGCGAAGCGAAGGATCCTCCAAGATGCTCCTGCGGAGTGTCACACCGGGGTGGGAGATACAATTCTCGAATAGGAGGCGGGCTTTGATCTCTTCATGTTCCTTCGGGAATTTCCAGATATGTCCGGCATCCTCTCCGATCATATCCGCCCAGCAGCCGCAGACAGCGATCCTGGGATTTGCTTCCAGAGTGGCTACCTGCCTCTCCAGCCGGTGCGGCGCACTGATATCATCCGCATCCATCCGGGCCAAATATTGGCCTCTCGCCTGATCAATACCTTTGTTCAGAGTGGCAATTAACTTCAAATTCTGCTCGTTATGCAAGAGTCTGATCCGTTCGTCTCCATAAGACTCAATAATCTCAACGGACCGATCACTCGATGCATCATTAATGATCAGGAATTCAAAGTCGGTAAATGTCTGGTTCAAAATACTGTCAATTGCTTCCACCAAATACTTCTCTCCATTGTAAACTGGCATCAGTACAGTTACTACAGGGTCCTTCTTCATCCAGATCTCCTTTACGCCCGTGTTGGGGATTATACTTACTTCCGCTTCCCGTGATGTGTATGGTTTCAACCATACGGGTCACCTAAGAATTGCACAACCCTCTAAAGTAGGTAAAAAGAGATATTTTAGTAAATTGCCTATTATTATTCATAATTCGAGCCTATAACGCCCCACTTTCCTTCTCGCCACAGCAGCCGCAAAAGTGTTGCGGTACCCGGAGACGGTGACTCGGCGTTCCGAAACGTAACACCAGGTACCGTATGCGCCAGCAGTTCCCTGATCACACCACCATGTGTCACTATCAGCACTCGCCGAGGCAGCATCACCTTAGGAAGCGGACGTGGAGCCTTAGCAGCTGCTTGTCCCAACTCTGACCAGAAGCTGCGCAATCGTGCTTCGAACTGCTTCCACGACTCTCCACCCGGTGGTGTAACCGCGTCAGGATCATCAAGCCAGCTGCGATACTGCTCATCGTCCTTCAATTGTTCATAGGTGCAGCCTTCCCATTCCCCGAAGTTCATTTCGCGCAGCCGCTTATCATAGATTGTGGATTTCTCCAATGACGGCGTAAGGTAAGCCAAGGTCTCCCGGCATCTTAGCAAATCGCTGCAATATACGCGCCAAAATCCCCCTGATAACTCAGGTTGGGCTTTTAATGCAGACAAATCTATCAGCGCTTGCGGAAGCAGCGGAAGATCCGTATGACCTAAGTAACGCCGTTCAACATTCCACTGCGTGTATCCATGGCGGATGAGGGTCAGTTCAAGCTCTATTGGAGGATTCTCTGTTCCGTTTACCATAGGTCTTTCGTTCACCCCCTATCTTAGAAAAACCATGCCACCACAACACAGAGGCAGACAAATATTGAAGAACAGAGCAGCATCAACCGTGAGGTACGAATGATATCCTCCGGCTCAAGGGGCCGCAGCGGATCACCCATGTACGCCCGAAAAGAAGCAACGCCGTGGTACACGTTCTCACCTCCCAGCCGGATGCCCAATGCTCCGGCCACGGCAGATTCCGGATAGCCGCTGTTAGGGCTGGGATGACGGCGTGCATCTCGGCTAACGGTGCGCAGGCTTCTCCGCCAGTCCAACCGCAGCAGACAAGCACATAGGGCCAGCAGCAGTGCTGTGATTCGCGCCGGAATTAGGTTCGCGAAATCATCCAGCCGCGCAGATGCCCAGCCGAGCTCGCGGTATTTCTCATTTTTGTAGCCAACCATGGAATCCAGTGTATTGACTGCACGATAAGCCATTGCCAGCGGTGCCCCGCCAAGAAGCGCATAGAAAAGCGGGGAAATAATCGCATCAACAATGTTTTCCGCTACCGTCTCCACGGTGCCGCGCACAATTTCAGGACTATTAAGAGTGGTTGTGTCACGCCCTACAATCATACCTAGCGCCTTGCGGGCCGCAGGAAGATCACCTTTATGCAATTCTATGTACACTGCCAACCCTGCATCCTTTAATCCTTTGGAGGCTATTGTGGTTGAGATCAGCCAAGCCTCTGCCAACCAGACCAGCCAAGGTGATACCAAAGACAGCAGCCATAGTAACACCGCCGTCAGCAGCCAAGCTCCGCCCACCACGATCAGCGGCAGCAATATCCCAGCAGCCCGCAGACTTTGCGGCCGGGTAAAGAAACGGCGAATCAACTGTTCTATCGCATGAATTGCCTTTCCCATGCCGATCACGGGATGGGGAAGGCGCCGTGGGTCGCCTACGATCCGGTCAATGACATAGGCGGCCAGTAGAACCAAAGAAACCATCACCGCAGCTCACCTCTGAAGCATCTGTTACTCAACATATTCAATTGCCAACTGTCTATGTACATCCACTTACTCTGGCTCATTGGCTGTTCTTCCTTGTCTGCTGGGAATACGCGGCCTGCACGGATTGCAGACTGCCCGTCACAGCGCTATATACTAAGCGGCCTATAGCCCCGCCAAGATCGGTAGCCGTCCCAGCGTATACATGCTCTGCGCCGTATCGCCCACTCTGGCTCACGCCAAGCACAATAGCATCGGTGGTTGTGCCGGTGGCCACCAAGCCATTTTCGGAATCTGTGATACCGAGATCGGCCAGTGCAGCCGCTTTGGCCTCCGTTGCAGTCATCACGACATTGACCATTGCCGATGGGGTCAGACGGCCATCAATGCCCAGCATGATATTAATTGTGCCCGGGCGGTATGCCTTCAGCACATTGCGCTTCACACCTGCACGTGCCGCATTGCCCGCAGCAGCAGTGACGCAGCACATTATGCCAGCTGAACCGGTATCTTCTTCCGAGACCGCCGCATGCTCCAGCGGGACTGCCGTCATGAGACCGGCAGCTTCCGCTAACGGATAACCCCACTCGCGCAGCTTGTTCTCCATATCCCTTACCGGGTCGCTGCATTCATAATCACGGCTGACAAATAAATTAACCGCCCGTTTCAGGCGGATCATTCCTCCACCGTATACCGCACTCGACAAACCATCCACCTCTACCGGAAACTCCAGCAGCAGATGATCTCCCTTCAGCTCCAGCGTCAGCCCCGGCCATACCTTTGATTGATATGCTAATATAGTTTCTATAGGATTAAATGGCAATATTATTGCATCCATTCTGATCGTTTGCTCCTTTCGATTCAGCTTATAGCTGAATATATTAATTAACCTGCGCAGCTCCCCAACAAATGGGAGCATTTACCCGCACATTTGAACAACGGGAAATTCTCCCTCTAAAAATACTCCTACCAACCCATACCAGAGATTAGAGGGAATTCCTCCCTCAAAATTCGCCCATTTGGCCAAAATGGGGGGGTTATCTACAATTTAGAGGGATCATTTCCCTCTATACCGCTAAAATTGAATATTTACTATAAATTAGAGGGAGTAATTCCCCTTAATTTCAAAGTACAACTTCTCTGAGCAAAAATAGGACTGTGTGCCGTTTTTCTATTAATAAGTAGACTTAAGCAAGTAGACATATCGTTTCAAGAGAACCGGTATAACCGGACACAGAAGCCCTTATTTGCATGAAAACAAGCTATTTGCAGGTTTGATGGACTCCAATGCTGTTATTACAGGTTTCTACCAGAAATCAGGTTAGTTTGGAGTAAATAGCGTCTTATCAGTAACTCCCGCGCGCACCAGATCCACTTCAGCTCCAGCTCCCGGCCCCGCCGCCAGGATCTCCCCCATCTGCCGGAGCAGCGTGGTACAATCCGCGCGTCCTTTGACCGCAACGCGGATATGCTCCGACCCAAGGCCCGGATACATCGCGCAGCTGCGTACGAGAATCCCGCAACGGCCGAGCCGAGTCTGCAGCTCGGCTGCGCTCCACGGCGCAGGCAAGCCGCAGAGCAGGAAGTTGGCTTCGCCCGGCGGAACGTCACAGCCAAGCTGCTGCAACCCCTGCTGCAGCAGCTTGCGCTCTGCGATAATGAGCTCGCGTGTGCGCTGCTCATAGTCCGTTCCGCTCAACAGGCAGGCTTCGCCTGCCAGCAGCGCCAAGCCGTTCACGCTCCAGGTGACCTGCTTGCCGGTCATGGCTGCTGCAAGCGCTGGATGCGCAATGGTGAACCCCAGGCGCAGCCCGGGGATCGCATAGAACTTCGTCATGGAGCGCACCAGCACCGTATGCGGGTAATGTAACAGCTCCGGCAGCAGTGAGTTCCGCTCCGCTGGCGGAATAAAATCGATAAAGGCCTCATCCACCGCCAGATAGGTGCCGCAGCTTTCCGCTTTTTGAGCCAACACTTTCAACTCGTCCAGCGAATACTGGATACCATTCGGGTTATTCGGCTGCCCCAGAAACAGCAGTTCTACCTTCTCCAGCAGTCCGGAGATTTCCTCCACGCCTGCTCTGAAACTCTGCTTTCTTGTGCCTTGTACGGAGAATACTTGCGCTCCGAATTGCTCCGAGAGCTGGCGGTATTCGGAGAAACACGGCTCCACGATGCCAACCGTCCGCGGAGCTAGTGCCAGCAGCAGCAATGCCATGGATTCAGCTGCACCGTTAGCTACGGTCAGCCAACTGCTGTCCGTTCCGAGATTGTCAGCCAGCAGAGCTTTTAAGCGCCTGTGCCCGGGGTCCGGGTAAGCAATCACCGCTGGCAGTGCATTCTGCAGCATCTCCAGCACGGCGGGCGGAGGCCCCAGCGGATTGATATTGGCGCTGAAATCGAGAAAAGCGCCGCTCTCGCCCCCATACAGTTCCGCCGCAGTTAGCACATCACCGCCATGGCCATATTTTTCAAGCATGCCTACACTCCCTTAAATCGTTCTTGTCGTAATCTCTCCATCAGTTTCTACCAGATATATGTATCTCAATGCCCCATTATTGCGTCAAGGGCAGAACAACGTCAATGCTAACGCCTGTGGCGAGGCTTTCTCTTTTGTGAAAATCCCTCTTTTAGTTTACAATAAATGCTGTATCCAATCATGCTGCAACGGAGGAATTTCACAATGATTTTTATTGATAATACAGGGATTACTGACGCTTCTATCAATTTGGCGATTGAGGAATATGCGCTTAAGCATCTGCCTATGGACGATAGCTATCTGCTCTTTTATATCAACAGTCCGTCCATCATTATCGGCAAACATCAGAATACCATCGAAGAGATCAATCAGGAGTATGTGAAAGACAATAATATCAAGGTCGTGCGGCGTTTGTCTGGTGGCGGAGCTGTATATCATGATCTTGGCAACCTGAACTTCAGCTTCATTACCAAGGACGACGGACAATCCTTCCATAACTTTCTGAAATTCACCCAGCCGGTCATCGACTATCTGCAAGCCATGGGTGTAAATGCCGAGCTTAGCGGACGTAATGATCTTCAAGTCGGTGAGCGCAAAATCTCCGGCAACGCCCAGTTCTCCACGCGCGGACGCATGTTCAGCCACGGTACGCTAATGTTCGATCTGAACCTGGATGATGTACAAGCTTCGCTGAATGTGAATCCGGAGAAATTTAAATCCAAGAGCACCAAATCCGTGCGCAGCCGCGTAGCGAACATCAAAGAATTGCTAGGCACCGACATCACGATTGAGGAGTTCCGCGACGGGCTGCTGCGTTCGATCTTCGGCATGGAACCGTCCGAGGTTCCACAGTACAAGCTGCAAACGGACGACTGGCTGAAAATAGAAGAAATCTCCAAGGAACACTACCAGAATTGGGAGTGGAACTACGGTCTTTCTCCAAAAAGTAATGTGAAGCATATGCGTAAATTCCCGGCAGGTTTGGTGGATATCCGAATGGACATTGAGGATGCGCTCATTCAGGAGATCAAAATCTACGGTGATTTCTTCGGAGTCGGTGACGTAGCCGATGTAGAGAATGCGCTGCGCGGCAAGCGTTACGAGGAGGTCGAAGTCAGACAGGCATTGGCTGAGCTGGATCTGGGGCATTACTTCGGCCGCATCGAGCCGGAGGACTTCATTGGTTTGATTTTTCTGGAAGAATAGCTTCTGAAGCGACCAGACTGTCATCTAAGCAAAAGGCTATCTACTGCAATTATGCAGCGGACAGCCTTTTTTTCACCCCATAATTAGCACTATTCCACCTCACGAAATACCCCCACAATGGGCAACATCATTTCATGCATTCTCTCCCGCAGATTATACTCTCCGTTATGCAGACACCAATCGTAGATCAAGCCTCTGGCAACAATAAACAAAAATTCGGTTATATATTCGGGCGACTGTGACGCGGTAATTTCACGTTTCGCTTGGCCAACACTAATCATTTGGGTTAAAAAGACTTGCATCAACCTGCCCTCATGAATAAATAGACTGTTGTTGGAATTATACAGCTGCTTCATCGTACCAATCCCTGTACTGACGTTAAAATTCGCATAGAAGTCAAAATACTCCACAATTCTCTCCGGCATGGAAGTTTCCGTGAGGTGAGGCATAACCTCTTGTTCAAAATATTCATCGGCTCTGGAGTACAGCTCAATCAGAATATCATTTTTGGATTTGAAATAGTTGTAAAAAGACCCGACCGATACGCCTGCCTTACGGCAGATCTGCTCAATCGTAATTTGATCATAGCCATGCAGCTCCATGAGCGAAAGAGATGTCTCATAAATTTTGTTTTTGGTCTGAATGGCCTGCAGCTGCCGGCTTGTTAATTTAGTCATAAGGTTACGTTAAACACTCCTGTCCCAAAGCTTGATACTCTAAAGTATTGAAGTTCCCGCTTAGAATGTCAATGTTTTCGCTAACAAGTGAAATAAATCACAAAATAAAATGAGGGGTGCGAATATAATGATCTCATTCGGTGAATGCATTCACCCAAAATAAAATAGAATAGCTGAAGGAGTTTTTTCCGATGAATAGCAATCATGAGATTCTTTTTCAACCGCTCAAAATCGGCAAGCTGGAAATCAAAAACCGTTTTGCCATGGCCCCGATGGGTCCCGGAGGACTCTGTGACATTGACGGTACGTACAATGAGCGCGGAGTCGAGTATTATGTGGAACGCGCCAAAGGCGGCACCGGACTAATTATGACCGGGGTAACGATGGTCGAGAACGAGATTGAGAAATGTGCTTTGCCTTCTATGCCCTGTCCAACCTTGAGCCCGCTTAATTTTGTGAAGACAGGACTGCTGATGACCGAACGAGTTCATGCTTATGGCGCCAAAATATTCCTGCAATTATCCGCCGGGTTCGGCAGAGTCAGCATTCCTTCTATCGTAGGGAAAACAGCTGTCGCTCCTTCCCCTATTCCCCATAGATGGCTGGACGGCGTAACCTGCCGCGAGCTGACGATCGAAGAAATTCATACCTATATCCGCAAGTTCGCCGAATCCGCAGCCATTGCCAAAAAAGCAGGCTTCGACGGTGTTGAAATCCACGCCGTTCATGAAGGTTATCTGCTGGATCAATTCGCGATTGCCATGTTCAATCAACGAACCGATGAATACGGCGGCAGCCTGCGCAACCGTCTCCGCTTCGCAATAGAAATCGTGCAGGCCATCAAGGCTGAATGCGGACAGGACTATCCGGTATCCATTCGCTATAGTATCAAGAGCTTTATTAAAGATTGGCGACAAGGCGGCTTGCCTGGCGAAGAATTCACCGAGATGGGCCGAGACATTGAAGAGGGTATCGAAGCCGCCAAAATCCTTGAGGAAGCGGGTTATGATGCTTTTAATGGAGACGTAGGTTCCTATGATTCCTGGTACTGGTCCCATCCTCCAATGTATCAGAAGAAAGGCTTGTACCTTCCCTTCAATGAAATTCTGAAGCAGCATCTAACGGTGCCGATTATTACAGCAGGCCGCATGGAGAATCCTGATCTGGCCAGCGCAGCCATTCTTAACGGCATGACAGACATGGTCGCTTTGGGAAGACCGTTGCTGGCAGATGCTGATATCCCCAACAAAATAAGAAAAGGACAGCTCAGCCAAATTCGTCCTTGTCTATCTTGTCAGGAAGGCTGCATGGGCCGTCTGGCCAAATACGCCTCTATCTCTTGCGCGGTTAATCCTGCCTGTGGCCGGGAGAAGGAATACGGTATTGAGCCTGCCCGTAAGATTAAGAATGTCCTGATTGTGGGTGGAGGTATTTCCGGCTGCGAAGCGGCAAGAGTAGCTGCCATCAGAGGCCACCATGTTACGCTGCATGAGAAGAACTACCGTCTCGGCGGCAATGTAATTGCCGGTGGTGTGCCTGACTTCAAAGAGGATGACCATATGCTAATCGCATGGTATGAGGAGCAATTAAGCGAGCTGGGTGTGGATGTCCGGCTGAATAGTGCCGTAACTCGGGATAGCCTGCTTGAGGCTGCTGCGGATGAGATTATTATCGCTACCGGCTCCACACCAAGAATGCTAGCCATCGGCAATGCGGGCAATGTGTATAGCGCCGAAGACGTTCTACTGGGCAAAAAAGATGCTGGCCAATCTACAGTGATTATCGGCGGAGGGCTGGTTGGCTGTGAAACTGCCTTGTGGCTGGCTGATCAGGGGAAACAGGTGACCCTGGTTGAATTGCAGGATGATATTCTCACCGTTGGTGGCCCACTCTGCCATGCGAATGAAGATATGCTGCGGGATTTAGTCGCCTTCAAAAATATTAATCTGCGGACCAATACCATGGTCAGTGGAAGTACCACAGACGGCTTCACCCTCAAATCGGGAGATGCGGAAGAACAGATCACAGCAGATTCGGCGATTGTGGCAATCGGCTACCTGCCGCAGAAGGCTTTGTATGAAGAGGTTTACAAAGACCTGCCGGTGAATGTTCATCTGCTGGGCGATGCCCGACAAGTGCAGAACATTATGTATGCGGTATGGGATGCCTATGAGGTTGCTCGCAACCTGTAGCTTTTGTTTTTGCTTTTACTTTTGCTTTTACTTTTGGAGTAGGATCGACTTGGCACTCGATGTGGACGCTCCGCGAACGGACCGTTGTTCCAATCGCTGCTTTGAGCAGAAAGAGTTTCTACAATCCTCAAAAAACAAAAACGAGTCAGTCTCCCATAAACCTGGAGGCTGACTCGTTTGCGTTAGCTGCTATAGCTTCGAAGTACAAGAAGCTGTCCCATTCGCATATCTACTTTTGAGACAGACGTATGCTTAGCTTATTTAGAAACAGGCACCGCATCATAATACTCTTCGAGTGTAATTCCTTTATTGGTGATCTCTTGGGCCAGCTCTGTTCCTACGTATCTGATGTGCCAAGGCTCATAAGTGAAGCCTGTAATTGGCTGCTTTCCTTCCGGATAGCGGATAATGAACCCGTATTCTGGCGCATGTTCTGCCAGCCATTTCGCTTCCTTCGTACCCGCAAAGCAAGCTTCAGCTGCACAATTTCCGGCAGAATCACTAACGTCTATAGCAAGCCCGGTCTGATGCTCACTGTATCCTGGAACCGCACTGTAGGTTCTCGCTTTCTCTTCCCCGTCCCGTTGGACATAACGGTTAAATAATGTGGTCTGGGTCGAAGCAGAACGATAAGCAGATACCCCTGCCAGATAAACCCCATCCTTCTCCGCGCCAGCGAACAACTGCTCCAAAGCTGAGGCGGCTTCCTGGCGCATCATTCGTTTCTCTATTTTTTCCGCGAAAATAAAACGTACATCCGGATACACCAGGTCAGCTGGTACATAATGGTCTGGCAACCCAAGTTGTGGGTTCACCAGAACGGCAAAGCTCTCAGGGTCAGTATCCACAGAAATTACAGGAGTCGGGGCGGCTGTTACTTCCCCTGCTTTTTCTATATTGCTAGCGTTACTGTCTTCCTTAGTGCAAGCTGTGATGAGGGTCATCAGCAATAGTGGAAGCAGCCATAGACTAGCTGTTATGCGGTAATGCTTATGTTGTAATGCATTCATTAATGATCAACCTACTGCATCTGCGGCAGAGAATATTTTAATGATTTCGCCCGTTGTTGCATTGATATAAACGGCATAGGTGCCAATTTCAGCAAAATCACTTTGATTGATCGGCTGGAGTTCAATCGCCCATACTGATTGATTACCTTTCGAATTCGCAATATAGGTTCCTGCTTCATGATAGGTAGACTCAATCGTGAATTTGTTGAGAATCTCTGGGCGTAGGGCATACTTTTCGATAACTTTTTCTTTGGCAGTGCTAAGCGATTGTTCTCTGGTTATTTCATTCACTCCCGGGGTACCCTCATCCCAAATCCCTTCTCGCTGATCTGAACCTGTGCCTTCCTGTCCATTGGCAATGACTGCTCCGTTCTTGAGTCTCTTAATGATCTTCACCGGCGGCTCTTCCTTTGCCGGCACTGCAATTGAGCTGTCGGTAGTAATCACCAGCTTGTTGCTGTCATAGTCTTTGGCCATTACATTGGAAGCCAAGAGGCCGTTCCCAATGAATACTCCCGAACCTACAGTAAGTGTAATCACACCGCTTAATAACATTTTCGTCGCTTTTTTCACTACATGTCCACTCCTTCTGCTAACTGGTATTTGATAAGCAAGCCCATCTTAGCACCGATCATTTCATGAAGTCGTCATCGAGTTGTAAAATATGATTTCCACGGTTGTGCCTATATTCAGGGTTGAAGAAATGTTCATTGTCGCCTGATGCAACAGGCAGATTTGCTCACAAAGCGCCAACCCAAGTCCGGCTCCGCCGTTCTGGCTGGATCTTGCTTTATCTACCCGGTAAAAAGGTTCCATAACTTTCCTAAGTTCATCTTCAGCTATTCCTTGTCCATGATCGGATATTTGGAGGACAACATTCTTATGGTTTACATAGGTTCGCAAATCGATACTGCTGCCTGGAGCCGAAGCACGAATCGCATTCTCCAGCAAATTCAGCAACAGGGATTCTATTAAATGCGCATCAGCCCACAGCACGGTATGCTGCAGAACTTTATTCATTTCAAGCTTATTTTCGGCAAGTCTATGGGCAAGCGTCGCCTCGACTCGCTCGACAATTTCATCTAATTTGATATTTTCAAAGCAGATCTGATCCTGTCTTAACCCGGCTAAATCCAACAACTTCAAACTCATATTCTGCATGCGTTCACTCTGACTGATGATGTAATCCAGCGCTTTAATACGTTCTTCCTCGCTGTAATTAGCATATTTGAGAAATTCACCGTACCCCATAATAGCCGTGATCGGCGTGCGCATCTCATGAGCAAGATTATCGATAAACCGCTGCTTTTCCGCAGTTGCATTGGAGAGCAGTTGAACATGTGATTCCACCGAGCCCGCCATCATATTAAAATTACGAGCGAATTCTCCGATCTCATCCTGAGCGTTGATCTGCACACGCTGCCGATAATGACCTTTGGCAATTTCACCTGTTGCTTTAGTGAGTGCTCTAAGGGGCCGGGTCAATTTCCACACCAGCAGGATGATTATACAAGATAGACAAAGCGCGGCTACTAAACTGATAATCATAAAATAATCTGTAATTTGTTTTTTATAATTCATTAATCCCTGTATGTCCTTGATATATACGAATTTCAGATTGGAATAGGGTTCGTCCAGGTAGCTGGCGATAAACAAATAACGAGATTCTCCACTATCCTGTGCTATACGACTCTGTTCCCCGATCTTTATGTTTAACTCAGGTCTTGAGTTCATAGGCTTGTTAAAATTGGAGTACACGAGTTCATTATTGATATAAAGCTCCAAGTAGACTTTTTGATTACGATAATAATCGGCATAAGGAATAATATTAGACTTTAAATTGTCTACATTCAGGGCGGTATAATTCCCAGCAGTGGAAGCTATACTTTGACGCAACGATTTTTTGATGAAAAACTGTTCATTCTGCGCAGCGGAATATTCCGTAGTCTTATTCAGAGCGTAGCTTTTATTAATAAGCACATACGCCACAATATCCATGCCCAGCACAAAAATGATAATAATACTAAGGACCATCTTTTGCCACAATTTCATTAGCGGACCTCTAATCGATAGCCGACTTTATAGACGGTTTTGATTCGGTCTTCCAGGGAAAGCTTCTTGCGCAGCTTTTGAATATGAACATCAATCGTCCTCGTTTCGCCCATAAACTCAACACCCCAGACCTGGGATAACAGCTTCTCTCTCGAGAGTGCCAAATTCTGATTCGCAATTAAAATGCTGAGCAGGGAAAACTCTTTGGTGGTTAGCTCTACCTGTTCATCATTTAACAGAACCACATGTTCATCAAGCCGCACTTCCAGCTGTTCGAGCCTGAATATACTGCTGTGAACCTGATAACGCTTCAAGACCGTTTCGATTCTCGTAATCAGCTCTATAATAGCAAAGGGTTTTACTATGTAGTCATCCGCTCCGGATCGCAGTCCCGTGATTTTGTCATCCAACTGATCTTTGGCCGTGAGAAAAATAACCGGTATGCCCAGTGGCGCGATCTCCTTCATTAGTTCAAAACCATCTTTATTCGGCAGCATAACGTCCAATATAATGAGATCAGGCGTATTAGCTTGAATAGCCGCCAACACTTCATTACCGTCATCTATTTGAGTGGTAGCATGTCCCACAAGCTTTAAATTCATGGTTATCAAATCGGCTATTGCCATTTCATCTTCCACAATCATTATATTTGCCATGTCCTTAGCCTCCTTCTTATCCTTTATTGTGGCATAACTGTAACGAAAAGATGTTATAGAGTTGTAAAATTCGTTACAGTTATGAGGACAATCGCAAGCTTAGGGAGAAAGGACAAACACATAAATAACAAGCGCCAGGGTGAGCAAGATGCATATTTTCTCGAAAGCACTTCCCTGCTTGGTGCCCGTGCTCATTAACTTCAGGCGCAGCTTGAAGGGCAGGGGCGGCAGCGGTGTAATGCCACGCTGGGTAAGCGAATCGGCCAGCAAATGGAGCGCATAGGACATGCCCCCAGCAATCCAAAGGATGCCTCCGTCATTCATGCTGAGTGAAGCGTAATACAGCAGCGCACTCCAGCCGGCAACGCCGTAGAGCGTATGCGTCAGCCCGCGATGGGGAACGACCGCGGCGATGGCGAGTGCGCAGGCAGCAATGTAGTTCCAGGGATCGTAAGCATCAGCGAACGCGAACAACCCCAAGGCAATCAGCAGCATAACTAAATGCCGCAGTCTTCTGCCTGGCAGGAAAGAGACACTGCCTACGAGCAGTGCCAGGACTATATTCCAGGGATAAGGTGCGATACCCGCGAAATAAAGGTATATAGCCGCGCCTATCAAGGCAATCTGCAGCCCCCGGAGCAGGAAATTAGGAATGGCCTTGCGTACCAGCAGGGAATTCGGCTCGTCAATATCCGGCAACAATGAACTAAGTGCCGCCACAGCGAGGGCCGGGATCGTGATCTCATAGCCCAGCAGACTCATAACCGATAGGGTAACCCCGGTGCTAATTAACAAATGGGATTTGCCCATCATAGTGGATACCGCTCCTTTCTAAGGTGTCAAAATAAGAACAGATGTGCGGTTATCGAAGTATACCAAGGCTGTTACTTTTTGTCCAGACTAAGCCTGAAATCCCCTATTCGTAAAGGACAGTGCAAAGACTTTTGGCTTGTCGTCCACTTTATAATAGGATACAATTTGAGGAACTTCTGATCTTAGGAAAGGATGGCCAATGTGAATCGCTCCCGTATGGCTGATTTAAGTCTTTTACTGGTAGCGATGATGTGGGGTTGTACATTTCTGATTGTACAGAAGGCCGTACAGGTATTGCCGCCGTTCGCTTTTAACAGCATTCGATTTACGGGTGCAGCTCTGCTGCTAGCCTTGATTACCGCTGTGTTTTACCGCAAGGAGTGGAATCAGCTAAGCTGGAAGATGGTGTGCCATTCCCTGCTGCTAGGCCTATTTCTGTTTATGGGCTACGGCTTCCAGACGATGGGACTGCTGTATACGACTACTTCCAATACCGGCTTCATTACCGGGTTGTCAGTAGTACTCGTCCCGTTCCTGTCTCTGGCATTACTACGTCACGCTATCTCACGGTATACCTGGTTCAGCGCATGTTTGGCCGCAGCAGGACTTTACCTGCTCACCTTCACGGGCTCTGCACTGTCCTTGAATAAGGGTGACGGACTTATCCTGCTCTGCGCCGTTGCTTTTGCACTTCAGATCGCCTATACCGGCGTATATGCTCCCCGTTATCCGGCGCTGCCACTGGCTACGCTTCAATTGGCTGTTGTTGGGCTGCTTAGCATCGCCGCTTCATTGATCTTCGAAGGAAGCAGCACGTTAGCTCATAGCGCTGAGCTTATCGGGAAGCCGGATGTATTATGGGCCTTGCTCATCTCCATTGGTCCCACCAGCGCTTTTGCCTTCTGGATTCAGACTGCCTGCCAGAAATACACTACGCCTTCACGGGTAGCTATCATTTATGCCATGGAGCCGGTATTTGCCGCTGGAACAGGACTTGTCTTTGGTGGGGAGACTTTGGGTGTATCTGCATTGCTGGGTTGCCTCTGTATCCTGGCCGCCATGCTTATGGCGGAGCTTAGTGCTGAAACTAGCGGGTACAAGAACACGTACTTTTTTAGCTTCCGTGTATTTAGAAAGAAATAAAGAGAAATAAGGAGAGAAACCAAACATGTACAAATTGATCGCTATCGATATTGACGACACACTTATTAATGATGACAAGGAAGTCACACCCGCCACCCAGGCTGCACTCGAGCAGGCTGTCGCTGCTGGTGTTGTTGTAACACTAGCTACAGGCCGTGCTTATGCGTCTGCACAAGCGATTGCCCGCCAGACTGGACTCAACGTGCCGATCATTACTTACCAAGGTGCACTCGTGAAGAACCTATTGGATGAAAAAGTTCTCTATGAACGTTATGTGCCACAGGATGCTGTACGCAAGCTGTTCAACTACTGTGTAGAGCATAATTTGCACCTGCAAACCTATATAGACGACAAGCTGTATGCCCGCGAAGAGAACCAGAAGCTGAAAGACTATGCTACCTTGAACAAAACTCAATATTTTATTGAGCCAGATTGGGAAAAGCTAGTGCCTCAGAAGACTCCCAAAATGCTCATTATCGATGAGCCGGACTTCCTCGATGAGCTGGCACCCAAACTGCGTGAGCTGCTAGGAGATTCTGTGCACATTACGAAATCCAAACCTTACTTCCTCGAAATCATGCATCATGAGGGTACTAAAGGCCTTGCACTGGAGTTCCTCGCTGCCCATTTTGGCTGTGAGATGTCCGAGACCATCGCTGTCGGTGATTCCTGGAACGATCACGAAATGCTGGAAGCTGCCGGTCTGGGTATCGCCATGGAGAATGCCATCCCAGCGCTGAAGAAAGTTGCCGATTTCATCACGCTCAGCAACAACGAAGACGGCGTGAAGTACGCCATTGATAAATTCATCCTGCAAAGTGCTGAGCAGGGAGCTTAAGTAACAGTATTCGGACCAGAGTCTCTGAACTGAGAAGATATCATCTGGTCAACCACCGGATTCCGGTAGTTTCTGCATAGAGGGAAATTCTCCTGTGGATATACATTAGATACCGTCGCTTATGTACCTGTGAAGCACACTCCTGCTTGGTCACACGCCTTTGCTACAAGAGTAACAGTTGTAGTCTATACACTTAAAACATCCCCTTTGCCGAGAACTAACGCTTTAACTGCATTCTCTGCAGTTATATTCATTGGCGAAGGCATCCGGCGGGATATTGTCGGAATTTAGCTGCACGAAATACAACTAAAGTCACTTTATCTTTTCATTTCCCCAGAATAAGTGTACAGAGTGCAGCTAAGCATAGGATTGACAGCAGTTGAAAGCTCTCGCATATCCTGATGTTAGAGGCGCGTTGTACCCGAACCGACGTGCGCCAGGTGGAGGGCTGGATGTCTTTTCCCATATTCCCTATTTAGCAGAAATCCAGAAAGGGGTGCCTCAAGACCATGATCTCTCATGGCCTTGAAGCACCCCTTCCTTTTTCGACTGGAGACTGCAGCCCGAGCAGGACTTAGCTCCTTACAGCTCCTGCCCATCTCCTTTTGATTCTACCTGTTTCTAAACTCCCGCTTTTACTGCTATCCCTCCAGCTCCCTCTGCCCCTACTCCCGTCATTGCCGCAGTTACTTCCAACTCCTCTTCCTGCTCCAACTGTGAATAATACAGCTTATGGTACCTGCCTTCAGCCGCAAGCAACTGATCATGTGTCCCGCGCTCCACAATTTCACTGTTTTCCATCACTAGAATAAGATCAGCATTCTGAATGGTCGAGAGACGATGGGCGATGACAAGTGTCGTTTTGTCGCCCATTAGCTTACGGATCGCTTGCTGTACCATTTTTTCCGATTCATTGTCGAGCGCAGCCGTTGCTTCATCCAGCAGCAGGATAGGCGCATCCTTCAGAATCGCTCTGGCAATAGAGAGACGTTGGCACTGACCTCCCGACAGTCGAGAACCTTCCTCACCAATATCCGTATCTAATCCCTGCGGCAGCTCCAGTACAAAATCATAGGCATTCGCCTTGCGCAAAGCCTCCACAATCTCAGCATCGTCTGCGTCCGGCTTCCCGTTCCTGATATTATCGCGGATACTTCCCGTATATAAGCTCGACTCCTGTGGCACATAGGCAAAATAACTTCTCAACCGAGCCAGGCTCATATCTTGAATTGAATCTCCATTGATCAGAATGTCACCTTCATTAGAATCATAGAATCCCAGCAATAACTTGAATAGCGTCGATTTACCACCACCGCTCGGTCCGACAATAGCCATTTGCGACCCCTGCTGAAGCTCCAGGCTAATCTTGTTCAGGCTGTGCTTCTCGGCTTCCGGATAAGAGAATGATACCGAGGATAGGACCAGACTATGAAAGCTAGGCTGTTCTGCGATTGGCTCCGGAAGAGCCTTGAATTCTGCGGTACTGTCCAGCACTTCAAATATCCGCCCCGCCGCACCCAACGATTGCTGCATGGAAGCTACAAGACCCGGTAAAGCCGAGAACGGCATCACCAGATAATTCATAAGCTGGATGAACGCGATCATTGCGCCTACCTCAAGCGAACCATTCGCTACATAATAACCGGCAACAACCAAAGCCAGCAGAAAGGTGAAGGTACCTAGTAATGAAGAGATCGCCCCGGTCGCCCCTTCAATTCTGCCACGCTTCAATTCCCCGGAAATAATACTCTCACTATGTCCTTGATACTGCTTCAACAGCCTGCGCTCAATGGAAAAGGACTTGAATACCATACTGCTGCCCAAAATATCATTCAGAAAAGAAGTTGTCTTGCTCATATTCTGCTGATTCTGCACACTGTTCGTACGCATCGCTTTACCGAATATTTTGCCAGTAAGAAACAGCAGGGGGCCCATGGCAAAACAAATCAAAGCGAGCAGCCAGTTAATATAGAGCAAGTAACCAAAGGCGGCAAGCGCGAGCAGCGGATTGCGCAGCAGACCAATCAGCACCTGCCCGCAGGCATCACCGACCGATTGGTTATCATTGGTGAATCTGGACAGCAGATCCCCCGAATGATTGCGGTCAAAATAGGATTGCGGCAGCGACAGCGTGTGACTCATCATATCCAGACGCAGCTCATTTCTGATTTTGGCGGAAATATTGTTCTTGAGATTGGCATCCACATAATTATTAAGCCCGATTACGAGCAAAAAGATAATCCCCAATCCGGCCAGCCCCTTGAGTGCATCCACATCAAGGCTGACTGCCGCAGCCGTAATTCCTGACAGAAACCAAGCCATCATTAAATCCAAAGCTATGCTAAGCAAAGTGGTTACTAATAAAACGGAGTATAATAACTTATGCCTCAGCATGTATTTACTTAATCTTGAGAACACGCCTTGCTGCTTCAAAAATCAACCTTCTCTCCTTAAAATTCTGCCCCACGCACCTTGGCATACACCTTGCTGTCATGCAGTTCCCCATCCTGTCCGCGGCGGTTGCAGCGTAGAATTCCGTCAAGTGTATAGCCCGCTCGCTCGGCAACGGCTGCACTCCGGGCATTTCGTGCACTGCAGCGGATTTCGATTCGGTTGGCGTTCAGCGTATGTATAGCAAACTCAGTAATTCCGTTAACTGCCTCCGTCATATACCCCTTACCCGCACAGGTACTTCTAATCCAATAGCCGATCTCAAAGTTGCGGATATCCCAGTCGATATTATGCAGGCCGCTACAGCCGATAAAACTTCCGGTAACTTTATCATATATGCGCATATGCAGCACAGAGCGCTTCAAGTAATCCAGTCGCGCCTCACGTGTGAATTTCTCGGATTCCTCCACCGAGGGCATGTCTTGGGCAAAAGGCATCCACGGCTTCAGCTCAGCAAGGCTCTCGCCAATAGCTTCATTCATAACTGCACCATCCCCCCACAGCGGTGCACGAATACAGAGACGCTCGGTTTCAAAGCTTTCCGGAAAAGAAATCATGATCGGATCAATCGGGTTAGCCACTTAGTTACTACCTCCAATGTTAATTGATATTTATTCTAAATATGTAATTCAACATCCAATTACTTATTTTGATTATAGATTGATTTTGTTGG